>Ga0316209_1000216_pt1 | contig 117652 bp, 108 predicted proteins | sample 6monopyrite_MG_FD_204945 | JGI IMG/M metagenome (GOLD analysis project Ga0316209, IMG submission 204945) | Microbial mat bacterial communities from mineral coupon in-situ incubated in ocean water Damariscotta River, Maine, United States -... | ecosystem: Environmental > Aquatic > Marine >... | reverse complement strand
GATTGTCGAACACCATCCGCACAGCCCTTGCTCGTGTCTCAGGTGAATAGCGGTTCGCTCTGTTGTCTTTTTCCATGGCTCCAATCCTTCCTTGATTTGGAGCCTCCGGAAAACCCGGAGCGGTTCATACCCCCGAGCGCTGGCAGAGCAAGCCGCTCCAAGGCGGAAAGCCATTGTTTGCGGTGCTTTTCACTTCTGAACTCGCCTAGCTTCGCCTCGGCATAGGCTGTCACGCATTCAGTGAAACTCATGGGCTTGGCCTGCGAAGCGTGCTTTTCGGCAATCGGGTCACCCCCTGCCCGCGCAGTAGCCCGATTGGTCACCGCTTGCTCTCTGGCCTGCGCCAGTGTGAGACCGGGCGACTTTGCTGGATCGTGCGTGAATGGGCCAAGCCCGATATCTCGGCGCTTTCCCCTGACCATAATGCGCTGCGTCCATCTCTTCGCGCCGCTATGGTCTACTTGGAGGAACAGGCCATTGCCATCCATGTAGCGCCCCGGTTCCTTGGCTGACCTTACGAACGCAGCCGAGAGTTGCTTTTCTTTGTGCTGACCTTTGGCTTTTCCCGGCATGTTCAACCTTTCCTGGGAGGGGCTTCAGACTGACCAACATTCCAACCCACAATATTTGACGGAATGCGGTGGACACATCAGGAATAGCGTGGCACTAACTAACCATGAAAACAAGGTATTAAAGGAACACATTGGAACCAAGCGGAATATATAATGGATGCCCTACGGGCTGCCACTTCCCCTGAAATTTTTGTGTTTTTTCAGGCTTAGCCGCGCACGGCATGTCCTAGCTGCCCTAATGGCTGCAGCCGCAGGCGCGCTGTAAAACCTGCTCCCAAGCCCATGCGCCGTGGCCACCCGTTTTGCCGTCACCAGCCAACATTACCACCAGTTGCCCGTTCGGGGGCGTGACCGCCAATTTTGCGGCCCCCCACCCGCGCGCTGGCCACCGAAAAGAATACTCCCCCGGCCGGGCGTGTAGCTGGGGGCCCATAACTGCTAGGTTCAGGGCTCATCGCCAGAGCCAACGGGCTGCCGCTAAATCTAGCCGCTCATGGCGACGTCAGTATTACGGGGCAGGCGACTTGCTCAGCCCAAGCATCTTGGGATGGGGAAATAGTTAGCTGGAGGGGGCTTTCTCTCAGCTGGCGTGCCGTCACCGTTAGCCGCGCCTGCATCGGCGACCCAATCGCGGCGGTTGCCTGATCCGGCGCGATAGCGCAATCTGGCGGGCGCGGCCCAAAGCATCCATCCGAAATACTAGAACGCAGCCATGACCCTGAAAACACCCGACACCACCGGCCATTCCACCCATGATGCCGAGGAGGACGCGCGCAACCATGATATACTGATCTATATCAACGGCGTGCTGAAACATCGCGACGAGGCCCTGGTTTCGGTCTATGACAGCGGCTTCATGCTTGGCGATGGCATGTGGGAGGGCATGCGGCTCTACGAGGGTGTCTGGGCGTTCTTCGACGATCACATGGACCGGTTTTTCGATAGCTGCCATGCCGTCAACCTGGATGTCGGGATGGACCGAAACGGCATCGCCCGGGCGCTGCGCATGACCACCGAGGCCAACGGCATGACCACCGATGTCCATTGTCGCCTGATGCTGACGCGCGGTATCAAGTCAAAGCCGTTCCAGCACCCGGGCCTCAGCCGCCAGGGTCCGACCCTGGTGATCATCATGGAACATTCCAAACCCGCCGACCGGCTGCAATCGGGGGGTATTCGTCTGGCCTCGGTGCCGCAGGTGCGTGGGCTGCCGCATAGTCAGGACGCCAAATTCAACAGCCATTCCAAGCTTAATTGCGTCATCGCCTGCCTGCAGGCCGAACAGGCCGGGGCCGATGAAGCGCTGATGCTGGATCCGCATGGTTTTGTGAACACCACGAATGCCTGCAATTTTTTCATCGTGCGCAGGGGCGCGGTTTGGACCTCGACCGGAGATTACTGCATGAACGGCGTCACACGCCAGAAGGTGATCGATCTGTGCCGCGCCAATGGCATGGCGATCTTTGAGAAGAATTTTTCGCTCTACGAAGCCTATTCAGCCGATGAGGCCTTTCTGACCGGCACTTTTGGCGCACAAACCCCGGTGGCCACGATCGACGGGCGCGCCATCGGCGACGGTGCCCGCCCGGTGATGGCGCGCATTCGCGAGCTCTACAAGGCTGCTATCGCCGATGATATCGCCGCGCAAAAGACCCGCTGATCGCCGTCACTGACCCAGGGCGGTTTGCAGTCGCGCCATCACCTCTGCGGCCCTATCGGGGGCGCACGTGCCTCTTCCACGGCGGCCATCGTACCGGGATCGCCCGCGGGCATCCTGGCGGGCGTGCCTGCGGCTGCCTCTACGCAATCCAATTTGCCGGCATCGGGGCATCGGCAATCCGGGCGCTGTCATGCATCAGGGGCACCGTGCCCCGATCTGAAATCCAGCATGAAAGCAGCAGGCGCATCCGGGACGGGCACACCGCCATCACCGCCCCCCGGTGCCGAACCGGTCGGGCCGCGAATGGCCTGGTTTGACACAGGTCATGGCGGTGCAGCCATGCCTCGCGCAAACTGCGTGCGGAGCAGATGCAGAAGGAATGAGAGACCATGGCACACCCGGAATTGATCGCCCTTGGCGCAAGGCTTGACGCGGCGCGCACTCTGGATGATGCCCTGATGACCGAGCTTTGCGCAGGCGTGGCGGTGGTGTTTCCCGATGCGCCCGCCCATGCGGCTGTTCTTGCTGAACCGACCGAGGCGGTGATGCATCTCCTGGCGCGCTGTCTGCCCGGCTGGTCGATCCACCTGACCGGGCAGGCCGCCGAATCCGATGGCCATTGGCGGTGCGGGCTGCGGGCCTCCGATATTCGTGATGACGATGGCGTCGTCGGATCCGCCGAGGGCCCCACCATTCCGCTGACGCTGGCCCGCGCGCTCTTTGATGTGGCGCAGAAAACCGCACCCGGCTGATCTGCCCCGCTATCGCACGTCCTGCGCGCTTTGAAACCGGTGCGGTGAAACGCCGAACTTGGCTCGGAACCGGCGCGAGAAATGGCTGCTGCTTTCGAAACCGCAGGCAGACGCGACATCCGACACTTTCAGATCGGTCTCCGCCAACAGCATGCGGGCCCGGCCCAGGCGCAATTCGGTCAGGTATTGTTTGGGGGTGACCCCGACATGGCCCAGAAACAGACGCTCGATCTGACGCCGCGAGACATCGAATTCTTGTGCAAGATCGTCGAGGCTAAACAGCTCTTCGATATTGTCTTCCATATAGCGCAGGATGCGCAGCAGTTTCCGGTTGCGGGTGCCAAGCGACGCCGCGCGGCTGGCCTGTTGCGATTCCTCTTCGGATCGATGAACCGGATGCAGGCACATATTCAGGACCGCATGCGCCAATTCGGCCCCGAACCGGCGCGAAATGAGGCTCAGGAAAAGATCCGTCGCTGCCGAGCCGCCGCCACAGGTCAGGATGCGCCCGTCGATGACATAAAGCTGATCGAGCGGTTCGAGATCGGGATAGGTTTCGCGAAAGGGCGGGATATTTTCCCAATGCAGGGTAAAATCATGGCCCTTGAGGATACCCGCCTTGGCCAGCGCATAGGCCCCCGAACACAAGCCCCCGACACGGTGGCCCAGACGCCAGTGATGCCGCACCAGCCCGGCCGCGCGGTCGCTTACCACGGTATCGGGCTCAACCCCGGCGCAGGCAAAAAGGCTCTCTCCGATCACGGCGTCATCCAGGCCGAAATCAGCGCTGATGCGGACCCCGTTGGAACAGGCGACCGGGCCGCCATCGCCCGATATTGTCTGCCAGCGGTAAAGCTCCTGACCGGTCAGCTGATTGGCGATGCGCAGGGGCTCGATCGCCGAGGAAAAGGCCAGCATGGACAGTTTGGGCAACAGCAGAAAGCTGATCACTTCGGTTTCCTGCCCGGGGGGCAGATCGACGAACGCCACGCCTTTGGGGATGATGCGGCTCATAGCCCCAGCGCCTTGCGCCGCTCCTCTGCAAAACCTTGCACGATCCGGTCCGAAATCAGCGCCAGAATGGCCATCGCGGCCCCTGCGGCTATGCCAAGCCCAACATCCGCCTGACCCAGCGCCAGATAGATCGACTGACCCAGCCCCGTTGTGCCGATAAGCGCCGCGATCACCAGCATGGCAAAGGCATAGAGGATCGTCTGATTGAGACCCAGCAGGATGGTCGGCGCGGCATAGGGTGCCCGCACATCGCGCAGGATCTGCGCCTTGGTCCCGCCCGAGGATATCGCCGCCTCCAGCAATTCGGGCGGCGTGGTCACCAGCCCGTGCCGGGTGTAGCGGATCATCGGCACAATGGCGTAGAGGATAATGGCCAGAAAGGCCGAGAATTCTCCGATCTGGAAGAACATCAGGACCGGAATGAGAAAGACAAAGAGCGGAATGGTTTGCAGCATGTCGCAGATCGGACGGATGATGGCCCAGGCGATATTTGACACCGCTGAAAGAAGCCCCAGCAATCCGCCCAGAACCGCGCAGGCAATGACCGCGGCCCCGCTGAGGTAAAGCGACAGCAGCGCCCGGTCCCAAAGCCCCGAAATCAGGATCAGGCCCAGCAGGATCACCACCAGCCGCGTCAGCCGCCAGCCCCCCGCCACCCAGGCCACGGCCCCGATGCCGAAGACCACGAAAGGCCACGGCAGGTCCGACACGCCCGTTTCCAGCACCAGCGCGAATATGGGCAGGCTTGCGCCAAAGGCCGTCCGCCCGGTTGCGGCAAGGGCCAGCCCCAGGGCGGCGGCGGCCCCGAAGAGGCTCCAACTCATTGCCGGGGTCCAGGAAAACCCCCAGGTAAAGGGCAAAACCGCGCCATCCAGCCCGATCCTGAGCGGCAACAGCCCGTAAAACATCGCGTTGTTCTTGACGCTGTCCAGCGTCGCGCCGGTGGCGCGGGTGAAATCGGTCAGGGCCCCGTCCACGGCCTCGACCGTCGGGGCCAGAAGCGCGATGTCGGACGGGGCCGGCAGTGCCGCCCAGGCATAGACGGCGACAACCGCCGCCACGCCCAGAATGGCCCAGGAGATTCGCAGGTCGTGACGTTCACGGCTGGTGGCCAGCCGGGCGGAAATGCGGTCGATGATGATGGCAAAGGCCACGATGACCAGACCGGCCAGAAAGCTCTGCCCGAAGTTGGCCTGCCGCATGGTCAGCAGAACTTCCCATCCGATATCGTCGAACCCGCCAATGACGGCGGCGATGATCACCATCGACAGGGCCGCCATCAGCGATTGGTTGACGCCGATCATGATCTGCGTGGCGGCCGCCGGAATCTCCACCAGCGCCAGTTGCTGCAGCCGCGTGGCCCCCGACATGATACCGGCCTCTTTCACCTCGGCCTCGACCCGGCGCAGCCCAAGCGCCGTGTTGCGCGCCATCGGCGGGGCCGCGTAGATGGCCGAGGCGATCAGACCCACCACCGGACCAAAGCCGAACAACAACAAAAGCGGCGTGAGATAGGCAAATGTCGGCACCGTCTGCATCAGATCAAGCGTCGCCTCGATCCAGGGCCGGGCGCGGGCGCTTTCATTGGCCCAGATCCCGATCAGCAGCCCGATAATCAGCGCCAGAGGCACCGAGACAAAGACCAACGCCAGCGTGTTCATCCCCGGCACCCAATAGCCCGAGGCCAGCACGAACCCGAGGCCGACAAAGGACAAAACCGCCAGCGACAGCCCGCCCGCATACCAGCCAAGCGCCACCGTCGCCCCCATGATCAGCGGCCAGGGCGTCTGCACCAGCACCCAGTTCACCGCCACCATCGGCACCTCAAGCGCGGCTGACAGCACCCGCACAGCCGGACGGATCAGATCGAAGAGCCAACCCAAACCGGCCGATATCCAGTCGGTCATCGGCACCGTCCAGGCATCGGGCCAGTCCGGCAGCCAGGCCATCTGGCCTTCCAGCGCCAGGCTGAACGCGCCGACCGCGAGGGTCAGAAGCGCGGCCCAGGTGCCGGGCGTCAGCTGCGGCAGCGACACCGCCGATGGCGCGGCCCGATCGCTCATGTCGGATCGACCGTCAGCGCGGCGGCCAGCGCAGACGGGTGCACATAGCCCGCCATCTTGCCGTCGCGATCCCAGACGGGAACATTTTCATAGCAGGACATGCAGGCCGCCAGAGCCTCGTCCAATGTCATGTCGAGGCGCAGCTTGGGATCATCGGGCATCTCGGGCAGCGGGCCTTCGGTTTCGATGACACTGTCCAGACAGGCATGCTGACCCTTGGCCACATCCTTGGAAAATTCGCGCACATAGTCATCGACAGGGTGCAGCACGATCTCGGCTGGCGTGCCGATCTGCACGATCACCCCGTCGCGCATAATGGCGATACGGTCGGCCAGCTTGAGCGCCTCGGAAATATCATGGGTGATGAACACGATGGTCTTGTGCAGCCCGGCCTGAATTTTCAGAAACTCATCCTGCAACTGGCGGCGAATGAGCGGATCGAGTGCCGAAAACGGCTCATCCAGAAACCAGATATCGGGATTGACCGCCAGCGACCGGGCAATCCCGACGCGCTGCTTCTGCCCGCCCGAGAGCTGCCTGGGATAGCTGTCCTCGCGCCCATCGAGGCCAACCATCTCGATCACCTCCAACGCCCGCGCGCGCCGTTCGGATCTTGATTTCCCCAGCATTTTCAGTGGGAAAGAGACATTTTCGGCCACGGTCATATGCGGAAACAGGCCGAAATGCTGGAACACCATACCCAGTTTGCGGCGCCTGAGCTCGATCAGCCGTTTGGGGCTGGCCGCGAGGATATCCTCGCCATCGATCAGGACCGAGCCGCGCGTGGGCTCCACCAGACGCGAAATGCAGCGCACCATGGTGGATTTGCCCGATCCCGACAGCCCCATGATCACGAACAGCTCGCCCTCGCGCACCTCGAACGAGGCATCCTGCACGGCCGGGATCAAACCCTGCGCCGCCACGTCGGTGGCAGCCTCCAGGGCGGTTTCCGACCGCCCCAGAGCTTCTTTCAGATGGGTCTCGGCATCATTGCCGAAAACCTGCCACAGCGCCTCGACGGCAATGGCCGGGGTGCCGGTCGAAGCGGGTGTGGTCATGGGCGCGCCTTAATTGACAGCGGCGGCGATAATCGCCGAAACCGCATCGGCATTCTCGGCCAGGTATTCGGCGACCACCTCTTCGACGGCGCGGCCATCGACATCCACGGCCCCCATCATCACCTGCTGATCCTCGGTCATCAACTGATAGGCCTCAAGGATCTCATAGGCGGCGGGCCACTGTTCCTGAAACCCCGACCAGGCCACTTTGAAAATCCGGCTGGACAGGAAATCGCAATCGGCAACCGCGTTCGGGTTCACGCCCCAGGACGGATCCTCATAGCATTCCGGCACCCCCTCGGGCAGATCGACGAACTGCACATCATAGGCGGAAATCGCCCAGTGCGGTTGCCAGAATACCATCAAAAGCGGCGTCTGACGCTCGGTCGAGGCGCGCAATTCGGCGATCAGCGCGCCTTCGGACCCCGCCGGAACCGCGCGGAAGGGCAGCTCAAGCCCCGCGACGCGATCAGCACCGGGCGTGCCCCAATCGGCCGGATAATCGACCAGGCGGCCCTCGGGGATCGTCTCGGCGGTGGCGAATTGCAGCGCGCAATCCTGCAGCGCCTCCCAGGCAGGTAGCCCGGGGCAGATCTCGGCGACATGGGCCGGATAGGCAAAGCCTTCGCGCGCCACCAGGCCCAGATCCCCGATCTCGACAACGCCGCCAGCCTCAAGCTGTTGGTAATACTGATCCGAGACGTTGGATTCCCAGACCTCCAATGCGGCGCTGATCTCGCCATCGGCCATGGCCTGATACATGTTCATGTAACCGGCGGTGACATATTCGACAGTATAGCCCGCCTGCTCCAGCATCTGGCCCGCGACCTGGGTGCTGATATGCTGGCCGGTCCATTCATTGATCGCCAGCCGGATCGGCGTGCCGGTATCGCCCAGTTCGGCGGCCTGTGCCGCCCCGAGGGTGGAAAGCACCCCCAACGCAAATGCGATTTTCTTCATGTCTAGCTCCCTGTTGTTGGCGCCCCCTGCCGGGCCGCTCAATAAAATTCTAGCGTGGTTCGGCCCGTGGGCTTGACCCGAACAGACACCCTTTGAACGGGCCTGGCCGGGTCGGACCGGGCACACAGCGCAAAAACGGCGGCCGTGACACGTCAAAAGACGGAACCCCCGGCGCAGTATGGCGCGGTTTCGCCCGGCATTTCCAGCCCAATATCACAAGCGCCCCGGCATCCCGCCCGATTGCCACGGGGGGGGGGCCGGCCACCGGCCCGGTTCAGCCCGCCTTGGCCGCGCGGTCGCGCAACAGATCGGTCAACCAGTCCGGGTCCATTTCCGGCACCGAGGAGAGCAGCAATTCAGTATAGGGATCATGCGGCGGCTGGAACATTTCCGATTTCGGACCCTGTTCGATCACCTTGCCTTCCTTCATCACCACCACCTCGTCGGCAATGGCCTTCACCGTCGCCAGATCATGGGTGATGAACATATAGGCCAGGTCAAACTCGGTCTGCAGCTTGTCCAGAAGCTTGAGGATGCCTTCCGCCACCAATTGATCCAGCGCCGAGGTCACCTCGTCGCAAATGATGAATTTCGGCTCCGCCGCCAGCGCCCGGGCAATGCCGATGCGCTGTTTCTGACCGCCCGACAGCTCGGATGGCAGCCGGTCGATATAGTCATCGGGTTCCAGCTCGATCAGGTCCAGCAATTGCCGGATACGTTCGGTCAGCGCCTTGCCCTGCAACCCCAGATACATCTGCGCCGGTCGCCCGATCAGCTCGCGGATCTTGAGCTTGGGGTTCAGCGCGGTATCGGCCATCTGGTAGATCATCTGCGCCTGCCGCAGCTGGTCGCGGGTGCGTCTGCGGTAATCGGGCGGCAGCGCCTGACCGTCGAACAGAACCTCGCCCCGGCGCGGCACCAGCAACCCGGTAATCACTCGCGCGGTGGTGGATTTCCCCGACCCGGATTCGCCCACCACGGCCACGGTGCGGCGCTGGTGGATATCGAAACTGACATCCGTCAGCACATCAACCGCGCCATATCCGGCGGTCACATTGCGCACCGAGACAACCGGTGTCGTGCCCTTTGGCACCGGCGGCTGTTCGGCGCGGGTGTGGCTGCGCACGGCCCAGAGCGATTTTGTGTAATCCTCCTGCGGCGCGCTCAGCATGGTGCGGGTATCGGCCTCCTCGACCTCGTCGCCTTTCAAGAGCACCTTGATGCGGTCGGCCATCTGCGCCACCACCGCCAGATCGTGGGTGATATAGATCGCGGCGGTGTCGAACTGCTCCACGATGTCGCGGATCGCGGCCAGCACCTCGATCTGGGTGGTCACATCCAGCGCCGTTGTCGGTTCGTCGAATATGATCAGATCCGGCCGGCACGACATCGCCATCGCCGTCATCGCGCGCTGCAATTGCCCGCCCGACACCTGATGCGGATAGCGAAACCCGATGCTTTCAGGCTCGGGCAACTGCATGCGCCGATAAAGATCGACCGCATCGCTTTCGGCCTCGGCGCGGCCCATGACGCCATGTTGCACCGGGGCCTCGCAATACTGATCCATCAGCTTGTGGGCCGGGTTGAAACTGGCGGCCGCGGATTGCGCGACATAGGCGATGCGCTTGCCCTTGAGATCGCGCAGCGTCTTGGTGCTGGCATGGCGCAGGTCGATCCCGTCAAACAGGATTTCGCCGCCCGAAATCCGACAGCCATCGCGGGTAAAGCCCATCGCGGCCAGACCAACAGTGGATTTGCCCGCCCCGGATTCGCCGATAAGGCCAAGCACCTCGCCCTTGCGCAGGGTCAGATCGACGCCGTTCACGATCTGCATCCAGCTTTCGTCGGCGCGGCCCTCGATCTTCAGGCCCTTGACCGTCAGCAACACCTCTTTGTCAGCAAATTGATCGCTCATGCGGTTACTCCTTCAATCCGCTGGCGCGGTGCAATTGCCAGTCGACCACGAAATTCACCGACACGGTCAGAAGCGCAATCGCCCCCGCGGGCAAGAGCGGTGTGATGTCGCCAAATGTGATAAGCGTGGCGTTTTCCTTGACCATCGAGCCCCAATCCGCCGTCGGCGGCTGGATGCCGAGCCCAAGGAAGCTGAGCGCCGAAATGGCCAGGAACACGAAGCAGAACCGCAACCCGAACTCGGCCACCAGCGGGGCCAGCGCGTTGGGCAGGATCTCGCGCGTGATCAGGTGCCACTTGCCCTCGCCGCGCAGCTTGGCGGCCTCGATATAATCCATCACCACGATGGTCACCGAAACCGAGCGGGCCAGACGGAACACCCGCGTGCTGTCGATGATCGCGATGACGATGATCAGCGTCAGAACCGAAGTGCCAAAGATCGTCAGCAGCAAGAGCGAGAAAATCAGCGACGGGATCGCCATCAGCACATCGACGGACCGGCTGAGCGACTGATCCATCCAGCCACCCACCGTGGCTGCCAGCAGGCCCAGGATCGATCCCAGCACAAAGGCCAGCGCCGTGGTGGCAAAGGCGATACCCACCGTGTTGCGCGCACCGTAAATCATCCGGGTCAGCATATCGCGGCCCAGTGCATCGGTGCCGAGCCAATTCACATCGTCCCAGACCTGAAACTCACGCCCGACAATCTCTGTCTCGGGGAAAGGCGCGATCCACGGCGCAAATATGGCGACCAATGTATAGAGCAGGATCATCAGCAGCCCGAAAGAGGCCGTTAGCGGCGCGGTGCGCATTTCCTTGGCGATGGCGCGCGGGCTGATCGCGATGACGATTGCACGAAACAGCCAACCGGCGGCCATGGCGGCCACGATGAAGGCGATGAAATAGAGGATGTTCAACAAGATACCCATGATCGATCCCCCTCAGCGCCGATGGATGAGACGCGGGTTCGACAAGGTCGAAAGCACGTCCGCAAGCAGGTTCAAGAGCACATAGGCCGCGGCAAATATCAGCGCCACCGCCTGCACCACCGGCATATCGCGTGAGGCCACGCTGTCGACCATCAACTGGCCCAGGCCGGGATAGACAAAGACCACCTCGACCACGACCACACCGGTAATCAGATAGGCAAGGTTGATCGCGATGACATTGATGATCGGGGCCAGCGCATTGGGCAGTGCGTGTTTGACGATCACCCGCATCGGGTTCATGCCCTTCAGCCGCGCCATCTCGATATAGGGCGATGCCAGCAGGTTGATGATCGCGGCCCGCGTCATCCGCATCATATGCGCGGTGACAACCAGCGTCAGGGTCAGCGCCGGCAGGAAGGCGCGATAGAGCTTCTCCAACAGATCGGGATCACCCCTGAGCGTCGATAGCGACGGGAAATACCCGCCCGCGCCCGCGAACCAGAGGATCAGGATATAGGCCACGAAAAATTCCGGAAACGAGATCGCGGTCAGGGCCGAAGCATTGGCGATCCGGTCAAAGGCCGAATTGCGGAACAGGGCCACCAGGATGCCCAGAGCCAGCGACAGGGGAACCGCGATCGCGGCAGCGTAAAGCGCCAGGAACAAGGTATTGCCCAGCCGCGTGCCGATCAGCTCGGCCACCGGGCGGCGGTTGGCCAGCGAGTTGCCGAAGTCGCCCTGCACGGCCCCGCCGAGCCATTGGAAATAGCGGGTGACCATCGGCTGATCCAAACCCAGTTCGCGCCGGATGGCGGCCACGGTCTCGGGCGTCGCGGACTGGCCCAGGATCTCTTCCGCGAAATCGCCGGGCAACAATTCCGTCGCCAGAAAAATCAGGACGGAAACGATGAAGAGCGTTAACAGCCCGAGCGCCAATCGCTGTGCGATCATGCTCCAGATATGTGACATCGGTCCCCCATGTACCGCGCCCTTGCGCGGCGCAGGTCTATTATTGTTTTTCTAAGAAACCCCCGGCCGCGAGGGCCGGGGGAATTGGTCGGTCTCAGGCGAACCACCAGCGTTCCGCAATCCGCAGCCCGTCGTCGCGCCAGTTGGCACCGATGACGTCGGGACGCGCCAGCGCGTCGGAATGTGCCATCACGAAGGACGCGAACATCGGAATGATGGTCGAACCCTGGTCAGAGACAAGCTGCTGCATCTCGAAATACATCTCGCGACGTAGATCCTCGTTCAGCTCGGGCCGGGCCGCGACAAGCAATTCGTTGAAGCGCTCATTGCTCCAATAGCTCTCGTTCCAGGGCGCGCCATCGGCATAGGCGGTGGAGAACATCCAGTCCTCGGTCGGCCGCCCGCTCCAATAGGTGGCGACAAACGGCAGCTGCATCCAGACATTGGACCAATAGCCGTCATTGGGCTCGCGCACGACATTGAGGTTGATACCCGCGCTGGCCGCGGATTCCGCGAACAGAACCCCGGTGTCAACGGCACCGGCAAAGGCGGCTTCGGCCAGGTGGATGTCCACATCGAGGCTGTCCAGCCCTGCCTGCTGCAGGTGGAACCGCGCGCGATCTGGATCATAGGCCTTCTGCTCCAGTTCCGTGTTGTAGTAGCGGTTGGACGGGCCGATCGGGTGGTCATTGCCGACCGAGCCATAGCCGTTGAGGATGGTTTCCACGATCTGTTCGCGGTCAATGGCGTATTTCAGGGCCAGCCGGACATGATTGTCACTGAACGGCGCGGCGCGGCTGTCCATCGGCAGCCCGTAATGCTGCGTGCCTGTCACCGCGAGCACGTTCATCCCCGGCGCGCGCTGCAGCAGGTGGACCGTGTTCAGATCGACGGAATCGATGAAGTCGACCTCGCCCGAGATCAGAGCGTTCTGGCGCGCGGCGGCATCCAGGATCGCGATCAGTTCAACCGCGTCAAAATGCGCCCGGTCCGTTTTCCAATAGCCATCATGCCGGGTCAGACGCGCACCGACGCCCCATTCCAGTTCCTCGAGCATATAGGGGCCGCACGCATCCCAGGAGGTGATGTCGATCGCACCGTCAACAGATGGCAGAATCGCCAGGTGATAATCGGACAGAACAAAGGGGAAGTCGGCATTGCCTTCCGACAGGGTGACGATGACGTTCATGCCGTCGGCGCGCATGTCCACGATGGGATCCACGATCGGCTTTGCGGCCGAGGTCGAATCCTCGCCGCGGTGGTGATTGATCGACGCGATCACATCCTCGGCCGTCACGGTGCCGCCCTGATGATATTGCACGCCCGACCGAATTGTGAAGGTCCAGGTCACGGCATCGGCGCTGGCTTCCCAGCTTTCGGCGAGTTCCGGCACCAGGGTCCCGTCGGCCGCAACTTCGGTCAGATAGTTGTTGCGGGTATAGGCCAACAGGTTGGTGAAATCGTTCTCCCAGGTGCCGGGATCAAGGCTGTCGGTGGTCGAACCATGCGATATGCCCATCCGCAGCGTGCCGCCGCGCATCGGTTGCGCCCGCGCCATCTTGGCCCCCATCGGCCCCAGAAGCGCCGCGCCGCCAAGGGCCGACGCGCCTTTCAGTACTCCGCGACGGTTCACGCCGCCGGAAATAAGGGAAGAATTCCTCATGTTTGTCTCTCCGCTGTTGATTAATTCGGTGCAGGGGAAGGGCCGCGTTTGTCCCGGCTTTGATCCAATCCTATAGGCGCGGCCACCGATACCGGGCGCGCGCCTGAGTGAGTGAAGGAATCCCCTAGCATGGCCGCAGTCTTGCATGAGAACGGTGCGGAATGAACCTCTTTTCGACATGCTCTGTCCCGTGTACGACATGCCCATTGAGATAACGGTAACTTTCTTGCGCGGGCCACGGGCGCAAACCGATGGATATTAGCCGGTTTCGAGGGGGCGCCAAATTTCGAAAACTGCCAGGGTCCGGCCAAACCCGCAGCGCTCAAGGAGGCCCGCCCGACATGCCGACCCCACCCAATATCGTCCTGATCATGGCCGATCAGCTGGCCCCGCATTTCACCGGCACTTATGGCCATCCGCTGGTCAAGACCCCGCATATGGATGCACTGGCCGCCACCGGCACCCGGTTTGATGCCGCCTATTGCAACTCGCCGCTCTGCGCGCCCTCGCGCGCCTCGTTCATGACCGGGCAACTGGTGTCCAAAATCGGGGCCTATGACAATGCCGCCGAATTCGGGGCCTCGATCCCGACCTTCGCGCATTACCTGCGCATCATGGGGTATCGCACCTGCCTGTCGGGCAAGATGCATTTCGTGGGCCCCGATCAGTTGCACGGGTTCGAGGAACGCCTGACCACCGATGTCTACCCCTCCGATCATGCCTGGACGCCCAATTGGGAGGATCCCGATACCCGCATCGACAAATGGTATCATAACATGGAGTCGGTGGCCGAGGCCGGCCCCGCCGCGACCAGTTTCCAGATCGAGTATGACGAGGAAACCACCTTTGCCGCGCGCCGCCGGATCTTTGAATATGCGATGGCGGGCACCGCGCCCTTCGCGATGGTCGTCAGCCTGATCCACCCGCATGACCCCTACGTGCCCCGGCCCGAGTTCTGGGATCTTTATGACGATGCCGATATCGACATGCCCACCACCGGGCTGACCGACGATCCGCATACTATGCGCCTGCATCACGGTATTGCCGCCGATATCCAGCCAGTCACGGACGACGAAATCCGCAATGCGCGCCATGGCTACTACGCCAACACCTCCTATTTCGACAGCAAGGTGGGCGAGGTGGTCAAAGCGCTGAAGGAAAGCGGCCAATATGACAACACGATCATCATTATAACTTCCGATCACGGCGATATGCTGGGCGAACGCGGGCTGTGGTACAAGATGAACTTCTTTGAGCACAGCGCCAGAATCCCACTGATAATTTCCGGCCCCGGCGTCAGGAACCGGACCGTTGGCGAACCGGTCAGCCTGCTCGACATCCTGCCCACTTTCCTCGATGTCGCGACGCTTGAGGGGGCCGATGCGCCCGAGCCCACGATGCCGCTGGATGGCCGGTCGCTCTGGCCGCTATTGGCGGGAGCTGTGGATAACCCCGATGGTGGAGAGGTGCTTGGGGAATATTGCGCAGAATGTGCAAGCCACCCGATATTCATGATCCGCAGGGGGCAGTGGAAATACATTCATTGTGAGGTGGATCCCCCTCAGCTTTATGATCTTTCCAACGACCCGATGGAGCGCGCCAACCTTGCCGATGATCCCGGACAAAGAACAAGAGTGGCAGAGTTTCAAGCGGAGGTTTCACGGCGTTGGGACGAAAAAGCCCTCCGGGAGCGGGTGGTCGCCTCCCAACAGCAGCGCAAACCGGTCTATTCGGCGATGGAGCTTGGAAAACTGGTTAGCTGGGACTATCAGCCGCCGCGTGACGCCGCCCAGGAATATGTGCGCAATCACATGGATTGGACCGTCGCCGCCGAGAAAACGCGCTTCCCTCCTTTTCGAAAGAAATAAGGGCGTTACGCCACGACATTGGGATGCGGAATTTTTGATCAAAAATTTCCGGCCGATTTTTCGGCCGGAAACACCCGGCGCGGCCCAAAGACCGGAATACCCTTGCAGAAAGCATCCTCCACGGCGTTTATCTCTTTGTGGTAAAGCGGTTATGGGGCGTTCCTGACAGCACATCGAGCGCTGTGGCCCGATTCCGCGGCCGCGACCAACCGGAACGGCGGGATTTTCGCTCCGCGAGCCCGCGAAAATCGCACCCGATATCAGCTTTCGGCATCCAGAATCTCGCAAGCCTTGCGCGCCAATGGCTCAACCAGTGCCCCCACCTGCAAGGCCCGATCCGATGACGCATTGCCGGCAAGCGCGCGGAACTTCACCCCCTGCACGATCGCGGCCAGACGAAACAGCCCGAAAACCAGGTAGAAATGCCAATCGGCAATGCCCGAGATGCCCATGCGGTCGCAGTAAAGCGCCACGTATTCTTCCTCGACCGGCAGCCCGGAACGGCCACGCGCAACGCCCTCCAAGCCGCTCAGAACCGGCCCCGGCGGCATCCGCCACAACATGCATTGATAGGCCAGATCGGCCAGCGGATGACCAAGCGTCGAAAGCTCCCAATCCATCACCGCGGCCACATTTGGGGCCGTCGGATCGAACATCACATTGTCCAGCCGATAGTCGCCATGGACCAGCGAAACACGCCCGTCATCGACGACCATATTGGCCTCCAGCCAGGCCATGATCCGCTCCATTTCGGGCAGCGCCCCGGTCTCGGTGGCGCGATACTGCCGGCACCAGGTGGCAAACTGGCGGGCGAAATATCCGCCCGGACGCCCGTAATCGGACAGCCCAACAGCCGCCAGGTCCACCGAATGAATCGCCGCCAGCGTCGCGTTCATCGCGTCATAAATAGCGGCCCGGTCGGTGGGCGCGACCCCGGGCAGGGCCGGATCCCAGAACACCCGGCCCTCTACATGCTCCATCACGTAGAACATCGCCCCGATGACGGTCTCATCCGCGCAGAGATGCAAGGCCCGCGCCACCGGAACGTCCGTGTCGGCCAGTGCCGACAGAACCCGAAACTCCCGATCTACCGCATGGGCCGACTTCAACAGATCGCCCCCGGGTTTGCGGCGCAGCACATAATCGCCGCTTGCGGCGCGCAGCCGGTAGGTCGGGTTCGACTGGCCATCGCTGAATTTCTCGGCGCTCCGCAGGCCGCGAAACCCCGCGATATGCCCCTCCAGATAGCGCCCCAGAGACGCAATCGGCGGCCCCTCCATCACGGCTTCGCGGCGTGATGGGCCCGCACCAATTGCCGCCCCAAAGCCATCATATGCACCTGATCCGGCCCATCGGCCAGCCGGATCTGGCGCGCGTAATTGAAGAGCTCCGCCAGCGGCAGATCCTGCGTTAACCCCGCCCCGCCATGGATCTGGATGGCCCGGTCGATCACCGTTTGTGCCATTTTCGGGGCCACAATCTTGATCGCCGCGATCAGGTCACGCGCCGCCTTGGCCCCTTCCGCGTCGATCTTGGCGGCGGCCTTCAACGTCAACAGCCGCGCCTGTTCGATCTCGCACCAGCTCTGCGCGATATCCTCGCGCACCGACTGGTGTTGGCTCAGCTTCCGGCCAAAGGTGCTGCGCGCCTCGACCCGGTCCAGGACCAGCTCCAGCGCCCTCTGCGCCGCGCCCACCAGCCGCATGCAATGATGGATCCGCCCCGGCCCGAGCCGCCCCTGCGCAATCTCGAAGCCGCGCCCCTCGCCCAGCAGCAGGTTTTCGGCGGGCACCCGGACGTTGTCGAACACGATCTCGGCCTCGCCAAAGGGCGCATCGCTATAGCCGAAGGTCGTGACATGGCGCAGGATGTTCACCCCCGGCGCATCGCGCGGCACCAGGATCATGCTCTGCTGCTTGTGGCGATCCGGGTTATCGGGGTCGGACTTGCCCATCACGATGAACACCGCGCAGCTCTCACGCATACCGCCCGTGGTGTACCACTTGCGCCCGTTGACGACGTAGTCACCCCCCTCGCGGCGGATCTCGCATTCGATATTGGTCGCATCCGAGGAGGCCACGTCGGGCTCGGTCATGGCAAAGCCCGACCGGATGTCACCGGCCATCAGCGGCTCCAGCCAACGCGCCTTTTGCGCGTCGGATCCATACAGCAGCAGCGTCTCCATGTTGCCGGTATCGGGCGCATTACAGTTGAAGATCTCGGGTGCCCACCAGACCCGCCCCATGATCTCGGCCAGGGGTGCGTATTCCAGATTGCTGAGACTGCCGCCATGGGCGCGCGGCAGAAACAGGTTCCACAACCCCTCGGCGCGGGCTTTTTCCTTGAGGTCCTCAAAGAAATCCGGGGTGCGAAACGGCGTCGCCGTTGTCTCGAAATGGGTCCGGAACACGGGCTCGGCCGGGTAGATATGCTCCGCCATGAAGGCCGCCAGCCGCGCCTGCATCTCCACCATCTTCTCACTCGGTTCAAAATCCATCGCGACCGCTCCCTGATTGCCGCGCAGAGGGTCCGCCGCCCGGCCCCGAGTGTCAACTGCCCTTGCCCAATCGCACGCCTCTTCTTAGCGTTGGCAAAAGTCCAGCGGAGGAACAAAAACATGACCCCCCATCCCCTTTTCGATCTCTCAGGGCGCGTCGCGCTGGTCACCGGGGCCAGCCGTGGCATCGGTGCCGCCATCGCCCATCTGCTGGCCGAACACGGGGCCCATATCGTGGTCAGCAGCCGCAGGATCGAGGGATGCGAAGCCGTGGCCGAGGCGATCCGCGCCAAAGGTCTCAGCGCCGAGAGCTTTGCCTGCCATATCGGCGACATGGAGGCGATCGAGGCGGTCATCGCCCATATCGAGGCCGCCCATGGCCGGCTCGATATTCTGGTCAATAACGCCGCCACCAACCCCTATTTCGGCCATATTCTCGATACCGATCCCGGCAGCTTCCAGAAAACGCTCGACGTCAATATCCGGGGCTATTTCTTCATGTCGGTGGCGGCGGGAAAACTGATGCGGGCGGCGGGCAAGGGGGCCATCGTCAACACGGCCTCGGTCAACGCGCTTGAGCCCGGCGACGGTCAGGGCACGTATTCGATCACCAAGGCCGCCGTGGTCAACATGACCCAGGCATTTGCCAAGGAATGCGCGCCGCTTGGCATTCGCGTCAACGCCATCGCGCCGGGCTGGACCCGCACCAAGTTTGCCGGAGCGCTGCTGGAGAGCAAACCGCATCATGACGCGATCATGGCGCGCCTGCCGATGAAACGCCCCGCCGAGCCGGAGGAGATGGCAGGCGCGGTGCTCTACCTGGTCTCGGACGCCGCCAGCTACACCACGGGCGAGCTTCTGGTCGTCGATGGCGGTCTGACCATCTGAACCGCCCACGGGCACCGCGCCCGCGTCAGCGGGCGCGGATCGGCGCGCGGAACGCGCGGCGAAACCCCGCATGGCATATAAAAAACGGCGGCTCCCCTCGGAGCCGCCGCAAAAATCCTCACCCCGGGCTCATGCCCCGCAGCCTCTCGGATCGCCGCCTGAGCAGTTCCACCAATGTCAGCAACAGGATCGATACCGCCACCAGGATCGTCGCCACCGCCAGAATGGTCGGGCTGATCTGTTCGCGCAGGCCGATGAACATTTGCCAGGGCAGGGTTTTCTGGCCCGCCGAGCCCACGAACAGCACCACCACAACCTCGTCGAACGAGGTGATGAAGGCAAAGAGAGCGCCCGAGATCACACCGGGCAGGATCAAGGGCATCTGGATCTTGAAAAACGTCCGCACCGGATCGGCCCCCAGCGAGGCCGAGGCGCGCGTCAGCGATTTGTCGAACCCCACCAGAGTCGCCGTCACGGTGATGATGACAAAGGGAATGCCAAGGGCCGCATGCGCCAGCACCACGCCCAGATAGGTGCCCTGCAACCCGATCCGGCTGTAGAAGAAATACATCCCCGCCGCCGAAATAATCAGCGGCACGATCATCGGCGAGATCAGGATCGCCATGATCACGCCCTTGAAGGGCACATGGCTCTGGCTCAGCCCGATGGCGGCCAGCGTGCCAAGCGAGACCGACAAAAGCGTCGCCACCGGCGCGATGCGCACCGAATTCCACAAGGGTTGCTGCCAATCGGGGTTGGTGAAGAAATCGATGTAATGCTGCAGCGAATACCCCGCAGGGTCGAGCCGCAGCATCTCGGGCGTGAAGGTAAAGAAATCCTGCGCGTTGAAGCTGAGCGGGATGATCGTGATAATGGGCGCGATCAGGAAAAAGAAGACCAACCCGCAAATCACGCGAAACGTATAGTGCCAGACGCGCTGGACAGGTGAGGCGTAGCTCGGAAGGCTCATGGTCTTTACCCCAGTTTCACATTGTCGATGCCGACGATCCGGTCATAGGCCCAGTAAAGGGCCAGAACCAGAACCAGCAGGATGGATCCAAGCGCGGCCGCCAGCCCCCAATTCAGCGAACTGGAAATGTTATAGGCGATCCGATTGGAAATGAACGTGCCGGTGCGGCCACCGACCAGCTCGGGCGTGATATAATAGCCGATCGACAGGATGAAGACGAGGATACACCCCGCGCCGATGCCCGGCACGCTCTGCGGGAAATAGACCCGCCAGAACGCCGTCCAATCCGTCGCGCCAAGCGATTTCGCAGCCCGCACATAGGTGGGCGGGATGGTCTGCATGACCGAATAAAGCGGCAGGATCATGAACGGCAGCAGGATATGCGTCATCGCGATGATGGTGCCGGTCTGGTTGTTGATCAGCGCCAGCCGGTTGTCATCGGCGACAATGCCGATCCAGACCAGGATGTCGTTGATCACGCCCTGTTGCTGCAACAACACCTTCCAGGCCGAGGTGCGCACCAGAAGCGACGTCCAGAAGGGCAGCAATACAAGGATCATCAACATGTTCGACGTCCGCATCGGCAAATTGGCCAACAAGAACGCCACCGGATACCCGAGCAGCACAGCGCTGCCCATGATGACCAGCGACATGAAGATCGTGCGCTTGAAGAGCGTGATATAGATGCGGAAATCCTCATCCTGTACCTGCACCCCCTCATTGGTCAGTTGCAGGTCCACCGCAGTCAGGAAATATCCGGGCGTGTAATTGCCGGAATAGAGCTGGATGGTCTCAAACACCTCCGGGTCCAGCCAATCGTCGCTCACATCGGCGAACTGATCGCGCAGCGACACGGTCTCGAACCCGGCCACCGCCGCCGATGCCGCCGCCAGCAGGGCATTTCCGCCGGTCTCGCCGCCCGCCGCCAGGTCGCGGTAAAGCGAGGTATAGACGAAATCCCAAGGCTCTTCGACGGCCGGGTCCTCCTCCTCGAGCTCGACGATCACATCCACCCAACTGCCATAGGCCGATGCGGTTTCCGGCAGGTTGGCGCGGATGCCGGGATCGGCCAGCAACTCGGCAAAGGTGGTTGGATCCGCCCAGGCCCCGTCAAGCGCCTGGAACTGATCGGTATAAATATCGGTGTCGAACCGGCCAACCCCGCGCCCCGAGCGGCGGAACAGCGACGAAATACCGGTCATTTCATAGTTCAGGCGACTGCCGACGCGCGTATTCAGGCGGAACTCCGCGGCCACCAGCATATCGGTATAGAGCGCGGCATAGACATCCTCGGAGGGCGGCGCGCTGGTATCCTCCCAGTCGCGCAATGCCACCACCGTGCGCGGCAGCGTGTCACCGACGATCTGGTTCTCCACCGAGCGGAACAGCATGTCGCCAATCGGGAAGATGAAGGTGATCAGGATAAACAGCAAAAGCGGCGCGATCAGCATCAGCGCACGGGTTTTCTGCGCGCGCAGGGCGCGGTTCAGGCTGGCCTTGAGTGGTCGGCCATCGGCGGCCAGAACGGGGCCGGTATCGGCGGGCGCGGTCTGTGCGGCTGCGTCGGTCATGTCTCAGGTGCCTTCCACGACGATGATCACGCTGTCGGCATTGGCCCGGCGGATCTCTGCGATATCTTGATATTCGGGGTCATGATAGGCGGCCAGCGCCGCCTCGTAACTGGGAAACTCGATCACGACATGGCGTTCATTTGCCTGCCCCTCGACCACCTCACCCTGCCCGCCCCGGACAAGAAACCTGGCCCCCATCCGCTCCAACACGGGCGTGTTGCGGCGGATATATTCCGGGTAGGCCTCGGGATCGGTCACGGTGACGTTGCCGATAATATAGCCTTTGGGCATTCTCGCGCGCCTTCTTATGCGGTTCGTTGACCGAGGCGGGGCACCCCCCGCCTCGACCCTGTTTCGTAGGCCGCGGCGGGATTTCCCCGCCGCACGCCAATAGCTTACTGCGACAGCCAGGCCTGGAACCGTGCATCCATGTCGTCACGGTAATCGGCCCACCATTCATAGTTGAACAGGAAGGTGTTCTGCGCATTGGCCGGATCGGTCGGCATATGCGGGGCCATCTCGATGCCCAGATCGGCATGCAGGCCGACCAGCGGAGCCGAAGAGGCGCGCGCCGGACCATAGGAGATATACTGGGACTGGTCAGCCAGACGCTGCGTATCGGTGGCAAAGTAGAGGAAATCCAGCGCGCGGGCCAGACGATCCTCGGGCAGCCCTTCGGGAATGATCCAGCCGTCCAGGTCAAAGACCTGCGCGTCCCACATCATCGCCACGGGCTGGTTCTGCTCTTCGATCAATGAGAACAGACGTCCGTTATAGGTCGATCCGAACACAACCTCGCCATCGGCCAGCAGCTGCGGCGTATCGGCCCCCGAAGTCCACCAGACGGTGCTGTCGGCGATGGTATCGAGCTTGGCAAAGGCCATTGCGATACCTTCCTCGGTCTCCAGCGTGTCATAGATGTCGTCCTTGGCAACGCCCGAGCAGAGCAGCGCCCATTCCATGTTGCCGATCGGGCGGCGTTCCAGCGACCGCTGGCCGGGGAAGTTCACCAGGTCGAACACATCGCAGATATCGTCGGGCTCACGGCCACCCCAGGCCTCGACATCGGTGCGATAGCCGAATGTGGTCGAATAGACGATCTGCGGCACGAAACAGTCGCTGACGATCAGGTCGCCGAAATCTTCCGCGGCCGGCGTGCCATCGGGGGCGGGGGCCAGCATCGTGTCAGGGTCGATCTCGATTGCCAGGCCCTCGTCGCAGAGGCGAATGGCATCGGAGGCCACAACATCCACGATATCCCAGGTGACGTTGCCAGCCTCGTTCATGGCGCGCAGACGGGCCACGGCCTCGCCCGAGCTTTCGTCGGTCAGTACCTCCAGCCCGTCATTCATGGCCTGATAGGGTTCGACATAGGCGCGAACCTGGCTCAGCTGATAGGCCCCGCCCCAGCTGACCATGGTCATTGAATCGGCCATGTCACCATCGGCAAATGCCATGGGAGCGGCCAGAACCGTGCCCATCGTCAGCAGAATTGCTGATTTAAGTTTCATTTTCTTCTCCTCTGTTGGTCGTTTTTTTCTTCGTTAAGGCCCCTGTTCGGATCTCCGTTCGGGGCGCTCATTTGCTCAGGCGTCCAGCGCCCGGCAATCCTGTGGCCGCCAGCCGATCTCGATCATCTCGCCGGGCTGCAGCCGGCGCTGATCGGGGGCGTTGCGGGTCTTGATGATGAAGTTGTCATTGCCGGCGACCCGCAGCCGGGTGCGGTAGATGTCGCCCATATAGATGAATTCCAGCACCTCTGCCCTGACAGTGTGGGCATCGGGATCCAGCCGTTCGCGGTTGAACTCCACCCGTTCGGGCCGGATCGACACCAGCGTGCGGTCGCCGACATCGCTGACATTGACCGGGACCGTGTCGATCAGCTCACCATCGTCCAGCTTCACGACGGCAACGCCGTTATTTATGCTTTCGACATTACCCATCAGCGTGTTGTTTTCGCCGATGAACTGCGCGACGAAACTGTTCACCGGGGCTTCATACAGCTCATCAGGCGGGGCCAGTTGCTGAATGCGGCCATCGTCGAATACGGCAACACGGTCCGACATGGTCAACGCTTCGGTCTGGTCGTGGGTGACGTAGACCGTGGTGATCCCGAGGTTATGCGCCAGGTTGGTAATCTCGAACTGCATATGCTCGCGCAGCTGTTTGTCCAGCGCGCCAAGCGGTTCGTCCATCAAAACCAGCTCGGGCTCGAACACCAGCGCGCGGGCCAGCGCGATACGCTGCTGCTGGCCGCCCGATAACTGCGCCGGCCGGCGGCCGCCGAACTCGCCCATCTGCACCATGTCCAGCGCGCGTTTCACCTTTGCCTCGCGGTCGGATTTTCCGATCTTTCGAACCTCCAGCGGGAAGGCGAGGTTTTCGGCAACGGTCATGTGCGGAAACAGGGCATAGTTCTGAAACACCATCCCGATGCCGCGCTTGTGCGGCGGGATGTTGTTGATCGGTTTCCCATCCAGCAGGATCTCGCCATGCGTTGCCGTCTCGAACCCGGCCAGCATCATCAGGCAAGTGGTTTTGCCCGACCCCGAAGGGCCCAGCATCGTCAGAAATTCGCCTTTGCCGACGGAAAGGTTCAGGTCCTTTACGACCAGAACTTCACCGTCATAGCTTTTCTGCACACGGTCAAAGACCACGAAATGGTCCGCGCCAGAACTTTCGTTCATGTATCTTCCCTGTCATCCGGCGCTGTCGCGCGCGCTTTCGGTTATTGTTGGCATCATTGCGGCGCAAAAACACCCAGCTTGCCGCGTGCACGACATGACACAGTCAAAAACCGACATTCCCCTTGGCGTTTCACTGTAAGCGGTTTCAGTGAGGCGTCCAGCGAAATTCTCCGTGCGGCGGGGGCCGTTGGCTGTTGTCACCACACGCGCCCTTTGCGCACCGATCGCTCAAAATCAGATCGGGAGATGCGTTCAGGTTTGATTTTAAACGCAAAATTCAGATCTCCGACTTGGCCGCACATGACGGGCCCGGCCCAGAAAATCCCCGACACCCGGCCTCGTGCATGTCACAATCGCTGCCGAAACGCGCGCGCGCGCTTAGCCCCGCCTCGAATCATTGCCCGCTCTCGCCGTTTCGAGCGCCCCAAGCGCCGGTGCCGGCAACGCAGCCATCAAGACGGCAAACTGCGCCCTGCACGCCGCCCCCGACCAGCCCGTCGGGAAAAAACCCGGTGGCAGATCGGGGTGGCGAAGGATGACCCGCCGCCAACTATGGACCACCAGCGCCCGCAACGCGGCACATTCATCGGCGGGCATGTCACCTGCGCGCTGCAACAGATCGATCACCACATCGAACGCGGCGCGCAGCCCGTCGCAGGCATCGGTCACATCGCGCGGACAGATCTGCCCCCGCACCCATTCAGGCAGCGCCACCGCCGCGGTTTCGACCCCGACCAACCCGCTGTGATCATCCGGTAACGGGCCGGGTGCCAGGATCGCCTGACTGCCAAGCGCGAGGTAATCGCCGCTTTGCAAGAACGCCTCCAGCCGCGCCGCGCCGCGGCCCTCGACCCCGCCCGAAATCAACAGATGCCACAACCCGGGATCGACCGCCCCCGCGCCATAGATACGCGGCGTCGCGGCGGCCGATTGCGCGCGGCCATAGGCGGTCAGGAAATGCGTGCTGGCGCGCCCCGAACGCGCGCTTTCCAGCCAGCCATCCTTGCGCAGCCGGTGCAGCGCCACGCGCATCGCCTGCGGCTTGATCCCCATCAGCCCCGTCAGCCGCGACAGAACCGGGCCGCTGATCGCATCGCCCGGCCCCTGTGCCAGATCACCGAAGATCGTCACGATAAGCGACCAGACCCGGTGCCCCTCGCCCCTGGTCAGGGCGGCAGAAGCGGCGCGGAATGTTTCGCTGGCATCGGGGGTCATACCCGGACTATAGGGGCCGCGCGCGTGCCCTCAAGTGGCGTTCATGGTCAGAAGCTCGTATTCGGCCACCTTGTCGCCCTGCTGGTCTCTCAGGCTGACATGCCAGCGCACTTCGCCATAATCCTTGTTGCGACGCGTCTTGCTGCGCACGCTGAGGCGCACATGGATGGCGCTGCCCGCCTCGACCGGTTTCATGAAGCGCAGATTTTCTAACCCGGTATTGGCCAGAACCGGGCCTTCGTTTGGGTCCACGAACAGCCCCGCCGCGAAACTCAGCAACAGATAGCCATGCGCCACCCGACCGGGAAAGAACGGGTTTCGCTTCGCCGCCGCATCATCCATATGGGCATAGAACGTATCACCGGTGAATTCCGCGAAATGCTCGATATCGGCCAGCGTGACGACACGCGGGGCGGTGGTGATGGTCTCGCCGATGGCCAGATCGTCAAAGCGCCGGGTAAAGGGGTGCGCGGGGCCAGTGATCTCGGCCGCCCCCGGCACCCAGACATCGCCGATCGCGCTCAGGATATCGGGGCTGCCCTGCACGGCGGTGCGCTGCATGTAATGCATCACGCCGCGAATGCCGCCCATCTCCTCGCCGCCACCCGCGCGCCCCGGCCCGCCATGCACCATATGCGGCAGGGGCGCGCCGTGGCCGGTGCTCTCGGCCATGCTGTCGCGATTGTTGAAATAAAGCCGCCCGTGATAGGCCCCCGCCGCCATTGCCACCTTGCGCGCCACGGCCCCGTCACGGGTGATGACCGAGGCCACCAGCGAGCCCTGCCCGCGATTGGCCAGCGCAATGCCATGATCCAGATCGCGGTATCCCATGATGGTGCTGACCGGGCCGAAGGCTTCGGTGTCATGCACCCGCGCCGCGCGATCAGGATCGGCGCAATGAAACAGCATCGGCGGCAGGAACGCGCCTTCGGACCCGGCCAGTGCGAAGTCATCGGGGTCGCCGAAAACCCGCTCGGCCTCGGCCGCGATGATCGCGGCCTTTTCCAGCACATCGGATTTTTGCGCATTCGAAACCAGCGCCCCCATGCGCACGCCCTCGGCCCGCGGATCGCCGATCACGGTTTTCGCCAACCGCGCCGAGATCGCCTCGATCAATGCGGGCACCTGCGGCTCGGGCGCGATGATGCGGCGAATGGCGGTGCATTTCTGCCCCGCCTTGGCGGTCATCTCGCGGCTCACCTCCTTGACGAAGAGATCAAACTCCGGCGTGCCCGGCACCGCATCGGGCCCCAGAAGCGAGGCATTCAGGCTATCCTGCTCGGCCACGAAGCGCACCGAGTTCTGCAGGATCACCGGCGCCGAGCGCAGCGTCAGCGCCGTGACCGCGGAGCCGGTGAAACTGACCACATCCTGACAGGTCAGATGATCCAGCATATCGCCCAGCCCGCCCGAGACCAGCTGCAGGGTGCCCGCCGGCAGGATGCCGCTCTCGATCATGATCCGCACCGCCAATTCGGTGACATAACAGGTGGCGGTTGCCGGTTTCACGATGGCCGGAACCCCGGCCAAAATCGTCGGAGCCAGTTTCTCCAGCATCCCCCAGACGGGAAAGTTGAAGGCGTTGATATGGATCGCAACCCCTTGCAGCGGCGTGCAGATATGTTGCCCCAGAAACGTGCCGCTTCGGCTCAACTCTTCGACCTCGCCATCGAGGAAAACCTGCCCGTCCGGCATCTCGCGCCGCCCCTTGGAGGCAAAGACAAAGAGCGTCCCGATGCCGCCATCGATATCGATCAGGTGATCGGCCTGTGTGGCCCCGGTGGCAAAGCTCGCCTCATAAAGCGCCTGCTTGTGCTTGCCCAGTTCCACCGCCAGCGCCTTCAGCATCCGGGCGCGGTCGTGAAACCCCAGCCCGCGCAGCGCCGGGCCGCCAATATCGCGGGCATGATCCAGCATCGCCACCACATCCAGCGCGTCATTGCCCGCCCGCGCCATCGCGGCCCCGGTCACCGCGTTTTCAATGAGCCGCGCGCGCGCATCGGGGGCCACCCAATGCCCGGCGGCAAAGCTGGAAATCTCTTGCAGGCTCATCGCTGTTTTCCTTTCAACTGATCGGCAATCACCCAGGAACCGGGGCTGGCGGCCGCAACTTCGGCCATATCGGCGGCGATCCTGTCCCAGCCGCGCTCAGCGCCGTAAAACATCGGCCCGCCGCGCCAGCGCGGAAAGCCATATCCGTGGATCTGGACGGTATCGACATCGCCGGGGCGCTCGGCGATGCCCTCCTCGACGATCCGCGCGCCCTCGTTGATCAGAACGGCCAGCAGACGATTGGTGATCGTATCGGCGGCGAAAGCGCGCCGGGTCAGGCCGCGCTTTGCGGAATATTCCGTGATCAACGCCTCGACTTCGGGGGCGCGTTGCGGCGCGCGCCCGCCCACGTCATAGCGATACCAGCCCGCGCCCGCCCGCTGCCCCAGCCGCCCCATCTCGCAGAGCCGATCGGCGATGGTCTCATACCGTTCGCCCGGATCGCGGGTCGCGGCCTGCCGCTTGCGGTTGGCCCAACCGATCTGCGAACCCGTCAGGTCCTGCAATTCAAACGGCCCCATCGGCATCCCGAAATCCCGCATCGCGGCATCGACCTCAAAGGGCAGCGCCCCATCAGCCAGCAGGTATTCGGCCTCGCGCCGATAGGCTGCCAGCATCCGGTTTCCGACAAACCCGTCACAAATCCCCGACAGGACCGTCATTTTCTTCAGGCGGCGGCCAAAGGCAAAGCCGGTCGCCAGCGCTTCCGCGCTGGTATCGGGGGTGCGGATCACCTCCAGCAGTTTCATGACATGGGCGGGTGAAAAGAAATGCAGACCCAGACAGCGGGACGGGTTCGAGACGCCCTCGAATATCTGCCTCGGATCGAGATAGGAGGTATTGGTGGCCAGCATCGCCTCCGCCCGCATCACCTGATCAAGGCGTTGAAATACCTCTCGTTTCACACCGAGATCCTCGAAGACCGCCTCGATCGCCAGATCGGTGTCGCGGGCGGCGGAGTAATCCGTGGCGACCTGAAACCGCGATGTGCAGGCTTCTGTTTTCGCAGCGCTCATTTTTCCGCGTTTCAGGGCACCTGCCAGCATTCCCTGAACCCGCGCCGTGGCCGCCCCTGCGGCCTCGCTGTCGCGCTCGATTATCGTGGCCTGCATCCCCGCCGACAGCACCGCCATCGCGATCCCGGCCCCCATCAGCCCACCGCCAACAATCGCGACATGTGTGATGTTTCGTGCCTCTATACCCTTGATCGCGCGCGGCTTTCCGGCCTGCCGTTCAGCAAAGAACGCATGCCGCAAAGCGCGGCTCTGGTTGCTTTGGCGCAGGTCCAGATGGCGCGCGCGCTCTCTTGGCTGGCCTTCCGCAAAGGGCAGACCGACCCATTGCAGCGCCGCGAGGTTTTCGAGGGGCGAGGCCTGCCCCTTGGCCTGGATCGCCAGCGCGCCGCGCATCTCAAAAAGCGCATCCGGTGACAACACGGTGGCTGGCCGCCGCGACACCGGCACCGGGCGTTCAGGCAACGCCCCGGCAAAATCCGCCACCGCCGCCTGAGGATCCGCAGCAATCCGGTCAATACCGCCCAGATCCAGCATTTCCTCGGCGCTGAACACCCGGCCCCGGCAGGCCATGTCACTCGCCGCCTCCATGCCGATCAGACGCGGGCAACGCTGCGTCCCGCCCGCACCGGGGATAAGGCCGAGATTGACCTCGGGCAATCCGATCTGTGTGCCCGGGGCCGCGATCCGCCAGGCGCAGGCCATCGCGATCTCCCAGCCGCCGCCCAGAACCGAGCCATGCAGCAGCGCCAGAAACGGCGTGGCGCTATCCTCGATCTTCTGCACCACATCGGGCAGGTGCGGCTCTTTCGGCGGGCTGTCAAACTCGGACATATCACCGCCCGCAACGAAACAGCGCCCGGCCCCCTGCAACACCGCCAGCCGCGCGCCCTGCACCTTGTCCACGGCCTCCGCCAACCCCGCGCGCACCGCTGTCGAGGTGGCATTGACCGGCGGGTTGTCGATGGTGATCCAGGCGACATCATCCCGCCATGTCACCTGCACCACAGCATCTTCAGCCATCGAAGCCCCCCTCGAAATCCATCGCTGGAATTTATTGACCAACCGTTCGGTTTATGCAAGATGTTTGTCGTGCAGAGGGGGATGATGACACGGATGAGCGATACGATACGCTATGAAAATAACGGCGATTGGGTGGAGATCACGCTGAACCGCCCGGATCGGCTGAACGCCTTCACCGATGACATGCACGGCGCGCTGGCCGCCGCGTTGCAGGGCGCGACGGATCAGGGCGCGCGCGCGGTATTGCTGACCGGGGCCGGGCGCGGGTTCTGTGCCGGTCAGGATCTGGGCGACCGCGACCCCGCCAAAATGGGCGGGCCGCCCGATCTGGGCCGCACAGTGCGTGACTTCTACGCCCCCCTGGTGCGGCGCATCCGCGATCTGCCCTGCCCCGTCATCTGCGCCGTCAATGGCGTGGCCGCCGGGGCCGGGGCCAGCCTGGCGCTGGCCTGCGATATCGTGCTGGCGGCGGAAAGCGCGCGCTTCATTCAATCCTTTGCCAAGGTCGGCCTTATCCCCGATACCGGCGGCAGCTGGCATCTGCCGCGCCTCATCGGCGAGGCGCGCGCCAAGGGGCTGGCGATGACCGCGATGCCCCTGACCGCGCGCAAGGCCGCCGATTGGGGGCTGATCTGGGATGTTCATGCCGACGACATCCTGATGGAGGAGGCGCGCGCCCTGACTGCGCGTCTGGCGGCGGGGCCGACATTGGGGCTCGGGCTCACGAAATCCTGCATCCAGGCGGCCGCCACCAACACGCTGTCGGATCATCTGGAGCTTGAAGCGGAGGCCATGAAAACCTGCGGCGAAAGCGCCGATTACGCCGAGGGCGTCAGCGCCTTCCTGCAAAAACGCGCAGCGGAGTTCACAGGCCAATGACCCCCGACACCCGCGCCGCAAAATCCGCCGCCGCGATGTGGGCCGGCGACGCCGCCTCGAAATGGCTGGGCATGGCGATCGTCTCCGTCACCGAAGGCAAGGCCGAGCTGACCCTCACCGTGGCCCCGCATCACGCCAATGGCCATGGCATCTGTCACGGCGGCATCACCTTCGCGCTGGCCGACAGCGCCTTTGCCTTTGCCTGCAACAGCCGCAATCAATCGAGCGTCGCGCGGATCAACACCATCACCTATCTGGCCCCCGCCCGCATCGGCGACACCCTGACCGCACGGGCGCGTGAGATCGACCTGACGGGGCGGAACGGCATCTATGACGTCACGGTCAGCACACAGACCGGGGCCGTTGTGGCGGAGTTTCGCGGCCATTCCCGCACCATCGCGGGCCAGCATTTCGCCGAAGAGGACCGCCCATGAGGGACCTGACGCCCGCCCGATCCAGCCTCGACCCGATCGAGATCGCCTCGCTCGATGAAATCCGCGCCCTACAGCTTGAGCGGCTGCAATGGTCGCTGGCGCACGCCTATCAGAATGTGGCCATGTATCGCGACCGGTTCGATGCCGCAGGCGTGCACCCTTCAGACCTGAAATCCCTGTCCGATCTGGCGAAATTTCCCTTCACCCACAAGACCGACCTGCGCGACCATTACCCCTTTGGCCTCTTCGCCGTCCCCCGCGAACAGATCGCGCGCGTCCATGCCTCTTCGGGCACCACCGGCAAGCCGACCGTGGTGGGCTATACCGCCAATGATATCTCGAACTGGGCCGATCTGGTGGCCCGGTCGATGCGCGCCAGCGGCACACGGCCCGGCGATGTCGTGCATGTGGCCTATGGCTACGGTCTTTTCACCGGCGGGTTGGGGGCGCATTACGGGGCGGAACGGCTCGGGGCCACGGTGGTGCCGGTCTCGGGCGGCATGACCGAACGCCAGGTGACGCTGATCAATGATTTCAAGCCCACGACCATCATGGTCACGCCCTCCTACATGCTCAATATCCTCGAACAGTTTCACAAGCTGGGGCTCGATCCGCGCGACAGCTCGCTTGAGGTGGGGATTTTCGGGGCCGAACCCTGGACCGATGCCATGCGCGGCGAGGTCGAGCAGGCCTTTGACATGCATGCAGTCGATATTTATGGCCTCTCCGAGGTGATGGGGCCGGGTGTGGCCAATGAATGCGTAGAAACCAAAGACGGTCCGGTAATCTGGGAGGATCATTTCCTGCCCGAGATCATCGACCCCGAAACCGGTGCCGTTCTGCCCGATGGCGCATTGGGTGAGCTGGTCTTTACCACGCTGACCAAGGAGGGCCTGCCGATGATCCGCTACCGCACTCGCGACCTGACCCGGCTTCTGCCCGGCACGGCGCGCAGCATGCGGCGGATGGAAAAGATCACCGGGCGCTCGGATGACATGATCATCCTGCGCGGCGTCAATGTCTTTCCCACCCAGATCGAGGAACAGGTTCTGGCCACCGGAGGGCTTGCCAGCCATTTCCAGATCGAGCTCTATAAAGCGGGCCGCATGGATGCGATGCGGATCTATGTCGAAGCCAACCCGGGCACCGCCGATGAGTTGAGCAAAACCGCCGCAGCCCGGATGCTGACCAAACATGTCAAGGATGTCGTGGGCATCTCGACCGAGGTGATCGTCGGCGAACCGGGGGCCGTGGAACGCAGCCAGGGCAAGGCGCGCCGCGTCGTCGACAACCGCAACAAGAGGTAACGCCATGGCCCGCACCATCGCCAAGGACCACGACCAGAAACGCGACCTGATATTGAAAGCCGCCGCGCAGATCTTTGCAACCGAAGGCTTTGACCGTGCCTCCATGGCGCAGCTGGCGCGCGCCTGCGGCATCTCCAAGGCCAATATCTACCACTATTACGACAGCAAGGACGCGCTGCTTTTTGACATTCTCGACAGCTATCTGCGCGATCTGCGCGACACGGTTCTGTCCACGGATGTGGCCGGGCTCGATCCCGAGGCGCGGCTGCACAAGGTGATCCGCCAGATCCTGCGCGCCTATCAGGGGGCCGATCACGAGCATCAGGTGCAACTGAATGCGCTCGGGGCCCTGCCCGAGGCGGAACAGGCGCAAATGCGGGCCTATCAGCGCGACATGGTGCGTTTCCTCAGCGATACGATCCGCGATGCCGCCCCGGCGGTGTTTTCGGATGACAAGGCCAAGCTGCGCGCCGCCACGATGTCTGTTTTCGGGATGCTGAACTGGTACTACATGTGGAATACCGGGGCCGGAGCGGCCGCGCGCGATGACTATGCGGCGCTGGTGACCAACCTGACGCTCAAGGGCGTTCACGGCGTCTGAATCGGGGTTGCGGCGGGGTGTCGGCAGCGCCACACTTTGCCCGCCGAAACCCGCCCGCGCGCCGGAGCCCGCCCATGTCCCGCCTGCAAGATCTCGCCCGCCATCAGGGGGCCGCCGCCGCGGGCCTCGCCGTTGGCGGGCTTTTGTGGGGGCTTTACTGGGTGCCCCTGCGCCTGTTGGAACGGCTGGGCATGGGCGGGGCCTGGCCCGGGGCCTTCGTGTTCATTGGGGCGGCCGTGTTCCTTGCCCCGCTGATCTGGCACCTGCGATCGCGCCTGCGGAAAAACTGGTGGGCGCTGGTCACCTGCGGGCTGTTGACGGGTGCTGCGTTTTCGTTGTTTTCGACCGCTATCATCCTCACCGATGTCGTCCGCGCGATCCTGCTGTTTTACCTGACGCCGGTCTGGGGCACGCTTCTGGGCCTGATTTATCTGGGCGAAAGGCTGAGCCCCGCGCGCCTGGCGGCGCTGGCCCTGGGGATCGCCGGGTTGCTGGTGATCCTCGGCCTCGGGGCCGGGTGGCCGGTGCCGCGTTCGCTTGGCGACAGTCTGGCGCTGGCCTCGGGGCTGGTCTGGGCGGTCGGGTCGCTCAGGCTCTATCAGGCAGGCCATATCTCGGTGCCCGAGCAGGTGATTGCCTTTGTCGTCGGCGGGCTTGCGATTGCGCTGCTGACCGTCCTCATTCTGGGCCCGGCGATGAACCCGATCGGCGGCGCACCGGTGATCAGGGCTGCGGTCCCGCCCTTGTCGGTCATCTCGTTTTTTGTGCTGCCGATGCTGTTTCTCACGGTCTGGCCCGCGACCGTTCTGGCCCCGGCCCGGGTCGGGCTGATCCTGATGACCGAGGTTGTGGTCGGCGTGATTACGGCGGCGCTTTTCGCGGGTGAGGCCTTTGGCTGGCGCGAGGCCACGGGCAGCCTGATGATCGTCAGCGCCGGGTTGGTGGAGGTGTTGGGCCACCGGAGTCCACAAGACGTCGTCGAGGACGACCTTGGCTGATGCCGAACGGCCACGGCGCGTCTTAAAAGACCTCTTCGGCCGGTTCGCGACAGCCTGGCCAGGGGGCTGCGCCCTTTGATGCGCGACGCCCCTGCCCTGCGCGCCCGCAAGCGGGTGCGGTCAGGCCCCGGGCCCGCCCAACACCTTGATCGCAGAGAGCAGCCGCGCCACCTCCTGTTCGGTGTTGTAATGGCACAGCGAGATACGGATGCAATCGGTCATCGCAAGCGGATCCAGCACATTGGCGCTGTAATGGTCCGCCTTTCGGGTATGGGTGCGAATGCCCTGATTGTTCAGGATCGTCACGACATCGGGTGAGGGCATGCCCCTGATGGCAATCGACACCAACCCCTCTCGTGCCTGATTATCGGCCCCCGCAAGAATGGTCACATGATCCATTTCGCGCAGGCCGGGCAGATTGCCGGTGCCATTGATCATCGCGTCGGTCAGATGGGTTTCATAGGCATGGATGGCGCGGCCGGCCGCCTCGATCCGCTTGCGCGGCTCGGTTTCGCCGGACACCTCACCGCCCAGCCAATCGAAATAGGCCACCACATCGGACACCGTCGCATAGGCCCCGGTATCCCTTGTGCCGAACTCCCATCCGGTCGCCGGGGCGTCGATCAGCATGTCATGGGGCAGCGCGGTCAACCGGTCCGAGATCCAGGCGATGCCGAAGCCGTGGCGGGCAAACATCTTGTAGGGCGAGATGGCATAGCCATCGACATCATAGGCCTCCAGATCCATCTGCCCGTGCGCGGCATGCTGAATGCCGTCAACGATGATCAGGCAATCGGGTGCAGTGGCGCGGATGGCCGCCGAAATCGCGGCCACATCCATGCCCATCCCGGTCACTGGCGAGGCGTGCAAAATGGTGGCCACGGCGACGTCCGGGGTCATCTGCGCGGCATAATCGGCCGCGGTCACAAGACCGGTCGCATCGTCATGGCGTACATTCACATAATCCAGACCGGCGATGCCCGCCCAACGGCGCGCGGCGCTGCGGCTGGCGGGATGTTCGATCGAAGAGCCGATCACGCGGCCGCCTCGGGGCGCGTTCACACAAGCGGTGCGGATCATCCGGAACAAAAGCTCGGTGCCGCTTTCGCCGGCAAAGAACTGGCCCGATGTCGCGTTCATCAGCACGCCCAGATCTGCTTTGGCCTTGTTTATGGTGGCCACCAGCGCATGCGAGGCAGGGTTGTCACGCCCCTGATTATCCGGGATGGCGGCGAATTTGGCCGACGTCTCGACCACCGAGGTCAACGTCAGCGCGCCACCGGCATTCTCGAAAAAGATGCGCGGGCCCTGAAAGGGGCAGCTATCGACATGGGCAAAGCGATCGCGGATCGCAGCAATGAGGGCGGGAGTATCTTGGATCATCGGTTGGTCCTGTCAGAATTCAGAGCGCGCGGGCCGGGGTCATGGAGCAATATGCCGGGGGGGAGGGGCGGGCCGCACCGGATGCCATTGACAGGGCGCACCGACGGTAATGTCAACGGGGATTTCCCGATCCATGCTGAAACGACCGTGGCCACGGCCAGAACCCTGACCATTTTGCCCGGGGCCTTGCGACGGGCCCCGGACTTTGATCTCCATCGGATCTTGTGGCGTGCGGCGTTTGGGCCCCCGATGCCCGCGGCGGTCGTTCAGCCCTTGCCCTTCCATGGCACCAGAACGCGCTCGGCCCAGCGCATCAGCATGTCGATGCCATAGCCGATGATACCGATCAGGATGATCCCCATGATCACGATATCGGTCAGCTGGAACTTGGAGGCCGCCACGATCATCTGACCGGCCCCCTGTTCGGCGGCGACCAGTTCGGCGGCCACGACCGTGCCCCAACAGACCCCCATCGCCACCCGCGCACCGGTAAAGATCTCGGGCAGGCTGTTGGGGATAATGACATGGCGCATGATCTGGCTTTTCGAGGCCCCAAGCGAATAGGCGGCGTGGATTTTCGAGATCGTCACGCCCGAGACCCCGGCCCGTGCCGCGATCGTCATGATCCAGAGCGCGGCCAGGAACAGCAGGAAGATCTTGCCGCTTTCGTCGATCCCGAACCAGATGATGACCAGCGGGATCAATGCCAAGGGGGGCACCGGGCGCATGAATTCGACGATCGGATCGAACCAGCCGCGGAACCAGTTCGAAAGCCCCATCGCATAGCCAAGCGGGATGCCGACAAGCGCGCCAAGCGCAAAGCCCGCAAGAACCCGGAACAGCGAATAGCCCAGATGCTCGGCCAGCGTGAAACCGCGATAACCATCGCGGGTGATCTCAACCAGCCGCACCCAGACATCTTCGGGCGCGGGCAGCCAGATCTTTTCCATCTGCCAGCCGGCATAGGGGGTGAACCGCACCGTGCCCCGGCGGCTGAGCGTGACGGTGCCATCGCCGATATCGACCTCGCCGACCTCGGGCTCAAGCGCCGCTCCGTTGATGGCCACCACGCGGAACCCATCCTCATCGGCCCCCACGTCGTTTTCGCCGGTCTGGATTAGGCTGGACCGGCCACCGCCCACGGCAACGCTGTCATCCAGCGCAAAGCCACCGCCGCCACCAGCGCCCGCGGGCAATTCCACATCCTGGCCCACGGGCCGGACGATGATGCGCACGGTGGCGTCATCACGCTCACCGGCCGCGTTTTCGGCCGTATAGGTAAACTCGGTTTCGCCCAGGAAGGGCCCGGGCACATGGATCGGCGTGATGCTGGAGCCGGTGAACGCCCCCCAGATCAGAAAAATCGAGATGACCGAAATGATCGAGGCCGCCCGGTTGGGGCGCACCGCACTTTCATCGCCAAAGGTCACGGTCTTGAGCGAGGTGAAATCGTGGCGCGCCTCGCGCATCGAGGTAAAGGCCTTTACCGCGAAATAGGCGGCAACAAAGATCAGGACATAGATGGCTGCGATAAGCATCAGGCTGCCCCCTCCGTACGACCCATGATCTCTTCTTCCATATCCCAGATCATCGACAGGATTTCATCGCGCGTTTCGCCAAACAGGTCGGTTTTCTTGACATCGCGCAGATCCGCATCGACGCCGCGTTCCGCGAAGGGCAGCTGGTATTCCTTGTGGATGCGGCCCGGGCGCGGGGCCATGACCAGCAGGCGTTCGCCCAAGAGCAGCGCTTCCTCCACCGAGTGGGTGATCAGGATGATGGTCTTGCCGGTCTCTTTCCACAGTTTCAGAACCAGGCCCTGCATCTTTTCGCGGGTCAGCGCATCCAGCGCGCCCAGCGGCTCATCCATCAAGATCACATCCGGGTCATTGGCCAGACAGCGCGCCAGCGCCACGCGCTGCTGCATGCCGCCCGACAGCTCATAGACCGCCTTTTCCTTAAATTCCTGCAGGCCAACGACCTCAAGCAGATGGTCGGTGATCTCGTCACGCTGCTTCTTGGCCATGCCCTTCATGCGGGGGCCGAAATCGACATTATGGCGCACGCTCATCCATTCAAAGAGCGCCCCTTTCTGAAACACCATGCCGCGTTCGGCATCGGGGCCGGTGACGTAATGGCCATTGAGCTCGATCGTGCCTTCGGTCGGGGCCAGAAACCCGGCCAGGATATTCAGCAATGTTGTCTTGCCGCAGCCCGATGGCCCCAGGACCGACATCAGCTCACCTTCCTTGATGTTGAGCGTGATATCCTTCAGCGCTTGGACCGCGCCCCCGTCGGGCAGATCGAAACGCATGGAAATCTTGTCAAGCACTAGCCCCGTCATGGTGGCCATTCCTTCTTTGTCGCTGGGATCGTCAAAGGCTGGGTCAGCGGCAAGGGGGCATACCCCGCGCCGCTGACCCAATTGGGGTTACATATCGCCGTTGGCGGCCATCAGCGGGCCGGTATTGACCGCACCTTCATAGGAATCGCGCGCCGCGTCGATATTGCCGGTCGCGACAAAGAAATTTGCAACCTCGAGCAGGAATTCCTGCGTACCACCGCCCAGCCATGTCTCCGAGAGCTGGTCCTCGATCGAGGGGAACTCGAAACCGGCCATCGTGGCGGCGGTCGCGTCCTCGTCCATGCCGGCATCAGCGGCGATGACGGGCAGCATCTCGGCGGTATTTTCGCCCGAGTTCCACATATCGTTCATGCGACCGGTGACGGCAAGGAAACCAGCCAGAAGCTCGGGCTCTTCCTCGGCAAAGGAGGCCGGGACCGAGGTGACATCAAACACATAGATGCCCAGCTCCTGCTTTTCCGCACCTGTCAGAAGGGTATTGCCGCTCTCCAGCATCCGGCGCAGCGCCCCACCCCAGCCACAGGCCATATCCAACGCCCCCTGCGCAAGCGCGGCGGCGGAATCGGCCGGGGCCATGTCCACGACCTCCAGGCTGCTCACGTCGACGCCGAAATATTCCATCTGGCGCAGGAACCCGTAATGGGCCGCGGTGCCAATGGGCACACCGACGCGGGCACCGGCCAGTTCGGTCGCGTTGCTGGCGTCGATTTCCATATCGGCGCTGACCACGCAATTGTCATTCTCGGAATAGCTGACCGCCACATCGACGACCTGCAGATCCTGCCCGGCCGAGGCCGCGACGACAAAAGGCGGCACGCCCTGGCTGAGGGCGATCTGAACGCCGCCCGAGGCCATGGCCGCCGACATCGCGGTACCGGTATCGAAGGCGCGCCAGTTGATGGTGACGCCCAGCTCTTCTTCGTAGATGCCCATCTGCTTGGCATATTGGAACGGCATGGGCCATTCGAGGAAATAGGCGACGGTAAGTTCATCCATGCCTTGTGCCAGGCTTGCGGTGGCGGACATGACGAGGCCAACAGCGGCCCCGGAAAGAAGCGTCTTTTTCATTTGGTTCTCCCTGTGTGATACGTGGCCGATCTTGTCGCACGACCTGTCGCGTGCGTCAGCTTGCGAGGCTAGGGGGGCTTGCGTCAAGAAAATCGTTTGAACTGGACTGATGAAAGGCAGAGTCTGGACTGATGCCAAATCCGTCGCTGGGATCCAACGCCCCTCCGCAACCGGCACGCAATATCCAGACATTTCTGATATTATATATCTATTCCAACGATTAACTTCACATCCCTAAAACTTCGCATGGTGCCGCGTTCGGCCGGGGGCAGGCCGTTCCATAAGTCCAGTTTCGATGAAATTTGTTAACAGCGCGCAGGCACGGGCGTTTCAATTTTGCCCATAATGTAAGCGCTTTCCTTCGGCGGTGATCGCCGCCGCGGCCTGCTCCGCATCCTCGGGATCGTCCGAAGGCACCGCGTAGCCGCCGGTCAACCAGCGGCCAAGATCGACATCGGCGCAGCGGCGGGAACAGAAGGGGCGGTATTTCTCATCCGCGCGTTTCTGGCAGATCGGGCAGGTCATGACGGCATCAGATCCTTCAGCGGCCAACGGTCGCGTTTGCGCTGCAGCTCATAAAGCCCCAGAGGCGTCCAGCCTGCAAGCACGGTATCTGTGGCATCGGCGCGAAAGGCCCGGCGCAGCGCGTCCTCGAACTGTCGGCGGTCCTTTTTGGGCATCGGTGCGACATCCATCGTGATCTGCCCGCCCAGCCCGCGCAGACGCAACTGGCGCGGCAGATCGCGGGCGGCGGCCAGGTTGGCCTTGAGCCCGGCGGCAAGACTGGCATCGGCACCGGTATTCACATCGACCGCGACAAGCGCCGAGGTCGGCTCGACGATCATTGAGGCACCGGCCGCCAGCGGCACAGCCGGCGCAAGGCAGGCGTCCAGAGCCTCCAGCACACCCTGCGCGGCAAAGGCTCCGGCGGCGTCCTCGATCGCACCGGGGGCGGGCGACGACCAGTCGCGCCACGCGAGGAGATGCGCATGCGGCGCATCAAGGAGCAGCTCGGGGGCCCCCTCGGCATCGGCGGTGACCGCCTCGGCCAGATCGCGCATGGCCGTGATATCCGCCAGCAGCGCATCCTCGGGCTGCCCGTCGCTGGCCGATCGCAGGATCAGGCCGAAGGATGCGGGTGCGCCTTCCATCCCGATATGGGCAATCTCCAGCAGCCGGTCACGTTCTTCTTCGTCCCGGATCGAGCGGGCGATATTGAGGCCCGGCGCATCGGGCGTGACGATCCCGTATCGGCTTTTGAACAACAGGCGCGTGGTCACAGGCGTGGCCTTGCCGTCCTGCCCCAGCCCGCTCACCTGCACCAGCAGAACCTGCCCGGGGCTGAGGCCCTTTGCCTGGCGCAGAAACCCGGCCTGGCCATCGGGCAGGCGCAGGATCATGCCGCCCTGCCCTTTCAGGGGCCGGTCACAAACCGCGCGCAGGATCGCGCCGGGGGCCGGTGCGGTGCCCTCGGGCGGGTCGATCAGGATATCCTCCAGACGGCCATCGACCATCAACGCGGCGGCGGCGCGCCCCTCGATTTGGTCCAGAACAACGACGCGCCCCTTCATGACGCCCGCCAGACCGGCCATCCGGCAGCCGCCAATAGCTGTGCCGTTTCCGCCAGCGGCAGCCCCATGATGGCTGAATGGCTGCCCGAAATCCACGGAATGAAGGCCCCGGCGGGCCCCTGAATGGAATAGCCCCCAGCCTTGCCCTGCCAATCGTCCGAGGCGAGATAGCCGTTCAGCTCGATATCGCTGAGCCGCTTCATCTGAACGCGGCTTTCGACCACCCGTTCCCATAACCGATCACCCCGACGCACCGCCAACGCGGTATAGACGCGGTGCCTGCGCCCGGCCAAATCGGTCAGAAACGTCGCCGCCTCTCCGGCGTCACGCGGTTTGCCCATGATCCGGCGGCCCATGGCGACAGTGGTATCGGCGCAGAGCACGATATCGTCGGGCCCGGCCTCGACCGCCATCACCTTTTCGCGCGCCACGCGGGCGCAATAGGGGCGCGGCAGCTCACCCTTGGCCGGGTCTTCATCAATATCGGGGGGACGGATCGCGTCGGGCGTAATGCCCAGAACCCCCAACAGCTCCAGCCGGCGCGGGCTTGCGGATCCGAGGATGAGTTTCATACGTCCTCGTCCCGGACGTGCGAGGCGTCGGACATCTTTTCAAATTCGCGCTTCAACGCAGGCCCCAAGCTAAACGCCATTCCATTGAGCAGGCCCCTCGCATGAGGGTCAACCATCCGCGCCGCCTCATCATGAATCATGTGCACGGCTTTTTTCGATGCTGCGCGATACCCCATAAGGAATTGGTCCGACCGTCCCATGGCACAGGCGCGCGGTCTACTTGAAGCGATAATTGATCCGACCCTTGGTCAGATCATAGGGGGTCATCTCGACCTGCACCTTGTCGCCGGCCAGAACACGGATGCGGTTCTTGCGCATCTTGCCCGCCGTATGTGCGATGATCGTATGGCCGTTTTCCAGCTCGACCAGGAATGTCGCATTCGGCAGGAGTTCCTTTACGACGCCGGGAAATTCGAGCAGTTCTTCCTTGGCCATGGTTTCTCCTGAGTGTTTGCGCCGCGAAGGGCGCGGAATGGCGGCTAGATGCGCCGGAACGCCAAGGAATTCAAGCCAAATCTGCCAATGGCACGATTTCGGGGGCAGATGTGAGGGTTTTTGGCGCTGCGCGCGCCCGATCGACAAAAAGCCGCCTCAGGCCTCTGCCTGCGTGCTTGGGCCGAACTTGGCCTTGATCCGCTCCACCAGCATGTCGCGCGACTGGCGATAGGCGGCCAGTTTGACCTCGCGGTCCTCGCTCAGGCCCGAAGGGTCCAGAATGGGCCAATATTCCACCGCGACATGGAAATGGCGCGTCAGTTCCTGTGCCAGCCGCAGGCTGGCGGGCGACAGCGCGATAATCAGGTCGAACCCCGACAGGTCGTCGCCCCATTGCTCCATCTCATCGAAACTGCGCGACCGGTGGCTGTCCAGTTCCACCCCCAATTCGGCGCAGACCGCGATGGCAAAGCCGTCGATCTCAAGATCGTTATGCACGCCGGCCGATTGCACATAGGCGGTATGGCCATAGAATTTCTTCATCAACCCCTCGGCCATGGGCGAGCGTATCGCGTTGTGATCGCAACAAAACAGGACGGAACTGGGAAAGTCCTCACCCAAAGCGGTCAGCCCCCGAAATGCAGGACGCAGACCAACGTAAAGAGGCGCCGGGCGGTATCGTGATCGATATCGGCCTTGCCCTCCAGGCGGTCCTGCAAGACCCGAGCGCCTTCATCATGGATGCCGCGCCGCGCCATATCGATGGCTTCGATCTGACTTGGCGGCAGTTTCTTGACGGCCTCGTAGTAGCTTTCGCAGATCTGCCAGTAATCCTTGACCACCTGCCGGAACGGGCTGAGCGAGAGGTGAAACTCGGCCGCATCCTGCCCGCCCTCGGTATCGACATCAAAGACCAGGCGGCGGTCACGAATGCCCAGTTGAAGGCGATAGGGGCCCGCCGGGGCGCTCCGGTCGTCGCGGATCGGAAGCGCGAAGTTATTGGCCTCCAGCAGGTCGAAAATGGCAACCTTGCGTTCCTGTTCGATCTCGGGCGTGGGCGCGGGCAGGCCGCTGTCGTCAATCTCGATCTGGCAGATATCGCCGCTCATCACAGTCCCTCATCATTCAGCCGGTCCAGACGCACCCGCACCGACAGCCCATGCGCCTCAAGGCTTTCGGATCTGGCCAGGGTCTCGGCCGCGGGTCCGATGGCCGCCAGCGCCGCCGGGGTCATCCTTGCCATAGTTGTCCGCTTTAGGAAATCCATCACCGACAGGCCCGATGAAAACCGCGCCGAACGCGCCGTGGGCAGCACGTGGTTGGGCCCGCCGACGTAATCGCCGATCGCCTCGGGGGTCCATGGCCCCAGGAAAAGCGCGCCCGCGTGCCTGACCCGCGCGGCCAGCGCATCGGGGTCTGCCACGCAGAGCTCCAGGTGTTCGGGGGCGATCCGGTCCGAGAGGGCGGCAGCCTGATCCAACGATTGCACGGTGATCACGGCCCCGAAATCGCGCCAGCTTGCCGCCGCGATGGCGCGACGTTCCAGCGTTTGCAGCCGCTTTTCGACGGCCCCGGCCACGGCCTGCCCGAATGCCGCGTCATCGGTGATCAGGACGGACTGCGCGCTTTCGTCATGTTCCGCCTGGCTCAGCAGATCGAGCGCGATCCAGTCGGGATCATTGTCGGCATCCGCAATCACCAGGATCTCGGACGGCCCCGCGATCATGTCGATGCCGACCTTGCCAAAGACGCGGCGCTTGGCAGCGGCGACATAGGCGTTGCCCGGCCCGGTGATCTTGTCGACGGGTGCAATGGTGTCGGTGCCATAGGCCATGGCGGCAATCGCCTGCGCGCCACCGATGCGATAGACGGTGCCGACCCCGGACAGATGCGCCGCCAGCAGAACCAGCGGGTTGACCTTGCCACCGGGCGTCGGCGCGCAGATCACCAGGTTTTCGACACCGGCCACCTGCGCCGGGATCGCATTCATCAGGACCGAGGACGGGTAAGAGGCCAGCCCCCCCGGCACATAGAGCCCCGCCGCGCCGACCGGTGTCCAGCGCCAGCCGAGCGTAGCCCCGCTCTCCTCCTGCCACGATGCATCTTCGGGCATCTGGCGGGCGTGGTAGGCGCGGATGCGGGTGGCGGCCAGCTCCAGTGCGGCGCGCTCGGGTGCAGGCACCTCCTCGATCGCCTGGGCGATCTCCTCGGTTGTAAAGGCCAGCGTCTCGGGGGTGAGGGTCAGCCGGTCGAAGCGTTCGGTGAGCTCGATGACAGCCCGGTCGCCGCGGGCACGCACATCGGCGATGATCCCGGCCACGGCGGCATCGACATCGGGCGCATCCTCGCGCTTCATCTCCAGCAACGCGGCAAAGCGGGCGTCGAAATCGGCGTCGTTCGTATCGAGGAACTGGGGCATCGGGCTCTCCTTGCTCGGGTCTGCCAGATACCGGCTTGGCGCGGGGGCCTCAAGCGCGGATCGGTCGCACCATGCCGATAAGATCGAGAAGCCGGCCATCGCGGGCCAATGCGCGCGGGCCCTGACCGCATTGCCGGAACCCCGCCGCCTGATAAAATCGCAGCGCCCGGCCATTATCCAATGCCACGCTGAGCGCCAACCGTGTCATGCCCGCGTCTCTTGCCTGCGCTTCGATCGCGTGTAGAAGATCGCGCGCAATGCCCTCGCCGCGATGCGCCGCGCCTACATAGACGGCGGTCACAAGCCCGGTCTCGGCATCGTCGGGGTCAGGGTCCAGCGCAGTGGAGCCCACGAGCGCCCCGCCCCGAAACGCGCCCAGAATGACGCCCGATGTCAACCTGTCGGCAAAGGCCTGCAAAGGCTGTCCGGCCCAATCGTCATGGGTCGATCCATAGGCCTCGGGATGGCGCGACAGGGCCTCAAGCCGCAAATCCCGCCAGATCCCGGCATCATCGGCCAGCAACCGGCGAATGGTGGCGCGCGCCCTGCGCCGCCGCCAGATCATTCAGGATGGCCCGGTACCTTGCCGGAGGGGGCATAATAGGGCCGCGTCACGTCGCGCAGGGTTACCTCAAGGCATTCCACGTCAACGGCCACCGCGCCATCACCGGCCAGAACCAGCTTGAGCCGACCGGTGCCATCGTCGCCCGGCACCCACTCGATTGCCATCAGCGACAGCACTGTTTCGGCATCGGACAGGTCAATGCCCTGACTGGCCACCGCCATCGCATCCTCGACCGCCAGCACCGACTGCACGCGCTCGGGCCGGTGCTCACCGATGCGCGCGCCTTCCTCCCACCGGAACCGGTTGAGCAAGAGCGCAAAGCGGCGGCGCTTGCGGTCCCAGGTCATCTCGGTGATCGGAAAGATCGCGTCCTGCGCCAGCGTCGAGATCACCTTGAGGTCATCGGCGTCCAGCGCCCGCAGTGCCAGCGGGGCCTCGCCGCCATCTTCAAACCGTGCATCAGACATCTTCGCCAACCCGTTCAATTTGCGCCCCGCAGGCGCGCAGCTTTTCCTCGACCCGTTCATAGCCGCGATCAAGGTGATAAACCCGGCTGACCACGGTTTCGCCTTCCGCCGCCAACGCGGCCAGGATCAGAGAGACCGAGGCCCTGAGATCCGTCGCCATCACCGGCGCGCCGCGCAGCCGGTCAACACCCGTCACCGTGGCATGGCCGCCATGGACATCGATCTGCGCGCCCATGCGCATCAGTTCCGGGGCATGCATGAACCGGTTCTCGAAAATCTTCTCCTCCAGCACCGACACGCCGTCGGCGGTGCACATCAGCGCCATCATCTGCGCCTGCAGATCGGTGGGAAATCCGGGGAAAGGCTCGGTCACGACATCAACCGCATTCACCCGACCATTGGCGCGTTTGACCCGCAGCCCGCGTTTGGTCTCGGATACATCAATGCCCGCCTCATGCAGCTTGGCGGCAAAGCTTTCGACCAGATCCATCCGCCCGCCGATCAGCTCCACATCGCCGCCGGTGATCGCCGGGGCCAGCATATAGGTGCCAAGCTCGATCCGGTCGGTCACGACCGGGTGCGTGGCCCCGTGCAGCCGGTCGACGCCCTGAATGGTGATCCGGGCCGTGCCCTCGCCCTCGATCTGGGCCCCCATCGCGCGCAGGCAGCGCACCAGATCCACGATCTCGGGCTCGCGCGCGGCATTGTTCAGCACGGTCGTTCCGCGGGCCAGCGTCGCCGCCATCACGGTGTTTTCGGTGGCCCCGACCGACGCAAAGCCAAGGGTGACATCCGCGCCCTTCAGCCCGCCGGGGGCCTCGGCATGCAGATAGCCGTCGCGCAGCTCGATCCTGGCCCCCATCGCTTCCAAAGCGGTGATATGCAGATCCATCGGACGGGCTCCGATCGCGCAGCCGCCCGGCAGGCTGACCTCGGCCTTGCCATGGCGTGCCAGGAGCGGCCCCAGAACCAGGTTCGAGGCGCGCATCTTGCGCACGATGTCATAATGGGCGACCGGGTTGTCGGCATTATGCGAGGACATGGCGATAACCTTGCCATCCTGCAACGACGAGACCTCGGCCCCGAGCGATTGCAGCAATTCGGTCATGGTGGCGATATCGGACAGGCGCGGCGCGTTGGTCAGCGTCAGCGGCTCATCACTGAGCAAGGTCGCGGGCATCAGTGCAAGACAGGCGTTTTTTGCCCCCGCGATGGGAATTTCGCCGGCAAGCCTGGCCCCGCCCTGAATAATGATCCGATCCACTGCTCGTCCGCCTTTTCTGCCCACGCCGCCCCGCCCGCCGGGTCAGCTTTCGTCCTGTTCGTCCTCGGCTGCCGCGCGCGCGCGGGCCTGTGCCTTGCGCCGGCCCATATTCGCCTTGAGCGCCGCCTTCAACCGGTCCTCGCGGGTCGCCGCGGGTTTGGCGGCTTTCGGCTTTGCGCTTTGGCTGGCGGTCTTTGATGTGCTCATGACAGGTCTCTTACATGCTGCGGGAAAAAGGGTCCAGATAACGCTTGCGCCCGTAGGGATTTGGGGCTAATTCACCGCCCACACCGTCGCGCCTGACCGATCGGGTCACGTGGGTGCGACGCCGGAATGCTGTGGTAGCTCAGTGGTAGAGCACACCCTTGGTAAGGGTGAGGTCGAGAGTTCAATCCTCTCTCACAGCACCATCCCCTTCACCAAAATCGAGCGATCCGCCGCAAGGGCGCCTTGGCCCTTCGCGGGTTGGCGGCACAGGTCCCGCGCCGCCAACACTCTTGCCCGAAAATCAGTCGGCGGCCCAGGCCCAGGGCCGGGTGAACTCGCCCAGCACCGCGTTGATCGCGGCCTCGTCGACGTCGCCGGTTTTGCCGATCTGCGCCACCAGGCCCAGTTTCTTGCTTTCAATGACCGACGTTACCTCGGCGGCGATCCCGGCCTCGGAGAGGGCGGCATTGTAGATGCGCGTGATGGCGCGTTTGCGCAGATCGGGTTTGAACACTTTGCCAACCGCCGTTTTTGGCAATTCACCCATGATTTCCAGATGCTTGGGCCGTGCGGCGCGTTCGTGGACATGCTCGTCACAATGCGCCTTCAGCTCGGCCACGGTGACCTCGGCCCCCTCGACCAGCTCGATATAGACGCAAGGCAGTTCCCCGGCGAAGGCGTCGGGCTGCCCGATGGCCCCGGCAAAGGCCACGGCCGGGTGGCCTGCCAGCGCCTCTTCGATCTCTGCCGGGTCGATATTGTGACCGCCCCGGATGATCAGATCCTTGGCCCGACCGGTGATCCACAGATAGCCATCCTCGTCGATGCGGCCCAGATCGCCGGTGCGCAGGTAGATATCGTCGTGGAACAGGTCGATATTCTTGTCGCTCTCGGTATAGGTCGAGCCCTCGAACACGCCGGGATTGTCGATGCAGATCTCGCCGACCTCATCGGTGCCGCAGACGATCACCCCCTCGGGCGTATGTTTCAGGATCCGCACTTCGCAATGCGGCAGCGGCACGCCCACCGAGCCGATTTTCTTTTCGCCCTCGACCGGGTTGACCGAGACCAGGCAGGTGGCCTCGGTCAGGCCATAGCCTTCGACCAGGGTCACGCCGGTAGCGGATTCGAAGCGTTTGAACAGCTCCACCGGCAGCGGCGAGGATCCCGAGAACGCGGTTTTCACGGTCGAGATATCGGCATCGACCGGGCGCTGCATCATGGCCGCAATCGCGGTCGGCACGGTGATGATGAAGGTCACGCCCCAGCGTTCCACCAGCTTCCAGAAATTATCGAACACGCCCTCGCCGCGATAGCCCTGCGGCGTCGGAAACACCACATGCGCGCCGGACGCGATCATCGCCATCAGAATCACATGGCAGGCAAAGACATGAAACAGCGGCAGCGGGCAGATGATGGTATCGTCATCGTCAAACAGCAGCGTATGCCCCAGCCAGCCATTATAGATCATGCCGGAATATTTATGCTGCGCCACCTTGGGCATGCCGGTGGTGCCGCCGGTGTGGAAATAGGCCGCCACGCGATCCTCTGTGCTGTCGGCAAAGGTCAGGGCATCGGCGGGCTGTTTGGCCATTTCGGCGGTGAAATCGAGCACCTTCGCGCGGTGCGCGATGGGATTTTTCGGGCGGATCAGCGGCACGATCCAGCTTTTGGGCGGGCCGAGATAACGCAGGAGATCGACCTCCAGCACGGTCTCCACATTCGGGGCCAGCGCCACCGCCTCGGCCACTTTCTGCGCCACGTCGGTTTTCGGAAAGGCCCGCAGGGTCACCAGCACCTTGGCATTGGTCTCGCGCAGGATGGCCCCGATCTGTTCGGCGTCCAGCAGCGGGTTGATCGGATTGGCGATGCCCGCGACGCAGCCACCCAGAAGGGTCGTCGTGGTTTCGGTGCAATTGGGCAGCACATAGGCCACCACATCGCTTTCGCCGACGCCAAGTGCGCGAAAGAGGTTTGCCGCCTGCGTCACCTTGCCGTGATATTGCCGCCAGGTCAGGGTCTCGGCCTTGTCCTTCGGCCCCGACATCAGCTGGAACGTGACCGCGTTATTGTCGGGCACCCGATCGGCGGTTTGCGACAGTAACTGATAAAGCGTCACCGCCGGTTGGCACTCTGGCCAGGGCTGCGCCTCTTCTATAGCGCGCACATCGGCAATATTCGCAAAACGCGACATCCGGTATCCTCCCATTGATCCATCATCACGGCCCGTCATTCGGTGTCGCGGGCCATTTTGCGAATCAAGATGGGCAGAACCGGCTTGTAAAGCAAGCGTTTCAGGGAGTTTGAACCCGGGTTACTCTGCGGCAAGCCCTTCGGTGAACTGCAACCGCGCCAGCCGGGCATAAAGCCCGCCCTGCGCCACCAGCGTATCATGCGTGCCCTCGGCCACGATCCGGCCGGCATCAAACACCACGATCCGGTCGGCCTGTTTCACCGTCGCCAGGCGATGCGCGACAATCAGCGTGGTACGGTCGGCGCTAAGCTCGGCCACCGCCCGCTGCACCGCACGCTCGCTTTCGGCATCCAGTGCCGAGGTCGCCTCATCGAGCAGCAGAACCGGCGCGTCGCGCAGGATGGCGCGGGCAATGGCGATGCGCTGTTTCTGCCCGCCCGACAACATGATGCCGCGTTCGCCGACATAAGTGTCATAGCCATCGGGCAGCGCGGCAAGAAACTCATGCGCGGCAGCGGCGCGGGCGGCGGCCTCAACCTCGCCGTCGCTGGCATCGGGGCGGCCAAAGCGGATGTTTTCGCGGGCCGAGGCGGCAAAGATCACCGGATCCTGCGGCACCATCGCCATGACGGCGCGAAAGGTCTCGCGGGTCATGTCGCGCAAGGGCACACCATCAAGGGTTATCCGTCCCGATACCGGGTCGTAGAAGCGCAGAAGCAGTTGAAATATCGTCGATTTCCCCGCCCCCGAGGGTCCGACAAGGGCCACCGTCTCACCGGGATTGATGGTCAGGCTGACGCCGGAAATCGCCGCCGCGTCGGGGCGCGTGGGGTAATGGAAATGCACATCCTCAAAGGTGATCGCGCCTGCCCCGCCCTCTGGCAATGCAACGCCCTGGGCCGGATCGGCGACGCTGTCCTCATCGCTGAGCAGTTCCACCAGCCGTTCGGTGGCCCCCGAGGCGCGCTGCAACTCGCCCCAGATTTCCGACAGCGACCCGACCGCGCCGGCCACCATGATCGCATAGATCAGGAACTGGATCAGCTCACCGATGCTCATCATCTCGGCGCGCACATCGCGCGCCCCGATCCACAGCACGCCGACGACGCCCGCAAAGACCAGCGCGATGACGATCACGGTCATGATGGCGCGGGTGCGGATGCGGGCCTTGGCGCTGTCGAAACTGGCCTCGGTCACGGTGTCGAACCCTGCCGCGGTGGCGCGTTCATTGGTAAAGGCCTGCACCGCCTGCGCGCTCAAAAGCGCCTCGGACGCCTTGCCCGAGCTTTCGGCAATCCAATCCTGATTCTGGCGGCTCAATTGGCGCAGCCGCCGCCCCAACAGGACGATCGGGATGATGACCAACGGCACGATCAACAGCACCATCCCGGTCAGCTTGGGCGAGGAATAGAGCATCAGCCCCAACCCGCCCAGAAAGATCAGCATGTTGCGCAGCGCCACCGAGGCCGAGGATCCGATCACCGACAGCAACAGCGTGGTGTCGGTCGTGATGCGGCTGAGCACCTCACCGGTCATAATGCGCTCGAAAAAGGCCGGGCTCATATGGATCATGCGGGCAAAAACGGATTTGCGGATATCGGCCACGACCCTCTCGCCCAGGCGCGTCACCAGGTAATAGCGCAGGCCGGTGCCCAGGGCGAGCAGCCCGGCGATTGCCAAAGCCGCCAGAAAATACTGATCCAGCAGCGCCACCGATTCCGTCTCGAACCCGTCGACCACGCGGCGCACGGCCAGAGGCAGCAACAGCGAGACCGTGGCCGTCAGGATCAGCGCGGCAATGGCCGCAAGCGCCAAAACACCATAGGGGGCGATAAAGGGAGCCAATGCACGCAACGATCCGATGCGGCGCGATTTCTCGCGCTCTTCCTCGGATCTGGGCGGCGCAGGGGGGGGGCTGGTGTCGGACATGCGGATAATTCTGCCAATTCAGGTTTCGCGCCGGGATACCCGCCCATCGGCGGGCAGGCAAGGGTCACCACACAGCCTCAGCGCCGTAATCCGTGCCCCCGAACCGTCCGCAACAGGGCCGAAATAGCAAAAAGGCCCGCCGCGAGGCTCACGATGCTCGGCCCCGCCGGCGTGTCATAGATCAGCGAGAGCTGCAGCCCGCCCAGAACCGCCAGCGCCGCGACCCCGACCGCCAGCGCCGCCATCCGTTCGGGCGTCGCCGCAAAGGGGCGCGCGGTGGCCGCCGGGATGATCAGCATCGCCCCGATCAGCAAAACCCCCACCACCTTGATCGCCACCGCCACCACCAGCGCCAGCGCCAGCGTCAGGACCAGTTCCTCACGCTTGGGATTGATCCCCGCCGCATAGGCCAGATCGGGGTTCAGCGTGGCCGTCAGCAACGCCTGCCAGCGCCAGCCGACCAGCGCCAGAACCGCAATCGACCCGCCCCAGATCAGCGCCAGATCGCCGCGCCCGACCGACAGGATATCGCCAAACAGATAGGCCATCAGATCGACCCGCACGCCTTGCAGGAACGAGACCGCCACCAGCCCGAAGGCCAGCGCCGAATGCGCCGCGACCCCGAGTAGCGTATCCATCGCATAGCCGCGCCCCGACAAGGTCGCGACGCTCAGCGCCATGATCAGCGCCACGGCCAGCACCCCGGCGAAAATGTTGACCGACAGCGCCAGCGACAGCGCCACCCCCAGGATCGCCGCATGCGCCGTGGCATCGCCGAAAAAGGCCATCCGCCGCCAGACCACGAAACACCCCAAAGGGGCCGCCGCGAGCGCCACGCCAAGCCCGGCCAGGGTGGCACGGATCAGAAAACTGTCGAGCAAGCTCATTCTGCGGCCTCGTGGTCGTGGGAATGGGTGCGATCGTGGTCATGATCGTGGCTGTGGCTGTGTTCATGCCGGTAAAGGGCCAACGCGCCGCCGGTACCGGTGCCAAAAAGCGCCCGGTATTCCGGGGCCGAGGCGACATGTTCCGGCGCGCCTTCGCAACAGATATGACCGTTGAGGCAGATCACCCGGTCCGAGGCCGCCATGACAACGTGCAATTCATGACTGACCATCAGGACGGCGCATCCCAGCCGGTCACGCAGATCAGCAATGGTCTGGTAAAACGCCGCCGATCCCGGCTGGTCGAGGCCCTGCGTCGCCTCATCCAGGATCAGCAATTCGGGCGTGTTCAACAGCGCCCGCGCCAGCAGCACGCGCTGAAGCTGCCCACCCGACAGCGCCGCCATTTGGCGCGTTGCGTAGGCCGCCGCCCCGGCCTCGGCCAGAGCCGTGCCCGCCTGTGCATCGCTGACCCGTTTGGGCAGATCCAGAAACCGGCGCACCGTCATCGGCAATGTCGGATCGATATGCAGCTTTTGCGGCACATATCCCACCCGCAGCCCCGGTTTGCGGGTGATGGCTCCGGCCTGCGGCGCGAGCGCCCCGATGATGGCGCGCAACAAGGTCGATTTCCCCGATCCGTTGGGGCCGACAACGGTTACGATCTCGCCGGGCTCCAGCGCAAGATCGACATGGTGCAGCACGGCATGGCCACCAAGGCGCACGCTCAGCCCTTGCAGGCGCACAAGGCTCATGCCGCGCCCGCCTTCTGGCAATTGGGGCAGATGCCTTGGGCCTCGGTCACGGTGCGTTCGATCACGAAGCCCGCCTCCTGGGCGGCCCGGCCCAGATTGCCGCGGGCCGGTTCCGCCACCGCCTCGGCCACCGATGCGCAGACCCGGCAAATGAGGAAGGCCGCCGAATGGTCGGTGCCGGGATGCGTGCAGGCGATGAAGGCGTTCAAGTGCTCGATCTTATGGGCAAAGCCGTGTTTCACCAGAAAATCCAACGCGCGATAGGCCACCGGCGGCTGGCTGCCATGGCCCTCGGCGCGCAACCGGTCGAGGATTTCATAGGCCCCCAATGCGCGATGTTCCTCCAGCAGCATCTCCAGCACCCGCCGGCGCACCGGGGTGAGCTGCAGGCCAGCCGCCAGGCAGCGTTTCTCGACCTGCGCGATATTGCCCTTTCGACAGGCGGCGTGGTCGTGATGTTCAAACCCGATCGGCTCCATGGCACGGCCTCTGGCGATACTGCAATTCCGACCTTGCTATGTGATATCATCACATATATCAAGCCGACCTGTTACATTATAACGAGGAAAACACAAATGCTGCGCCCTGCCCTGTTTGCCCTGTCCCTGATCATCGCCCCGATGGCATCGGCCGAACCACCCCGCGTTGCCGTCGATATCGCGGCCGTTCACGGGCTGGTGGCGCAGGTGATGGGCGATCTTGGCGCGCCCGAACTGGTGATGACGCCGGGGGCCTCGCCGCATGATTACACTTTGCGCCCGTCGCAGGCGGCATCGCTGGAGGCGGCGGATCTGGTGATCTGGATGGGCCCCGACCTGACGCCATGGCTGGCGCGCAGCCTGGCAACCCTGGCCCCCGATGCCGCAAGCCTGGCATTGCTGGAGGTACCGCAAACCCGGACCATGGCCGCCCGCGAGGTGGCGATATTCGACACGCCCGTGCCAGCCCCCTCCGCAGACAGCGCCCGCGATCCGCATGCCTGGCTGGACCCCGAAAACGCCGCGATCTGGATCGGCCTGATCGCCGATGCGCTGGCTGGGGTCGACCCCGATAACGCCGCAGTCTACCGCGCCAATGCCACCGCCGCATTGGCCGATATCGCCGCATTGCAGGCCGAAATCACGGCCCGGATCGCCCCGATCCGCGACACGGCGTTTATCGTGTTCCACGATGCCTACCAATATTTCGAGGAACGGTTCGACCTCTCCCCTGTAGGGGCCATCGCGCTGGCCGATGCCGCCGATCCCGGTGCCGCCCGGATCGAGGATCTGCGCGAGATCCTGATCGCCCGGGATGTGGCCTGCGTTTTTTCCGAACCACAATTCAATGCCGGGCTGGTTGATGTCGTGATGGGCGGGCGCCCTGCGCGGACCACTGTGATCGACCCGCTGGGCATTGATATCCCCCCCGGGCCGGAGTTCTACGCCACCCTCCTGCGCAACATCACCAATGCCTTCACGACATGCCTGTCGGAGGGGTGATCGCAGGGTCGGGAACGGATTGGAGCGGGCGGCGGGAATCGAACCCGCGTCATTAGCTTGGAAGGCTAAGGTCTTACCACTACACAACGCCCGCTCTGTAAAAACGGTCCTATTTCATGGGCTTTGCGAGGTCAAGTACGCCTTGGCGAAAGCCGCCAGCGGTGTGCAGCGCCCAAGAGATGTTCGAGATCCTGATGGCCGCGCCCGGGCCGGAGCGGAGCGGTCGTGCCGCACCCAGCATTTTCTGGCGCGCAGGTTGGCGGGCCGCCGTGCCGCGGCGGCCCCATGCCCATCTTCGACATCCTCCGGCGCGCAACAACCATTGTCGCGCCCACCTTCAGCCGCACCCCCGATGCAGCCGTCGGCCCAGCCGTCCGCGCAGTTCCCCATGGACCGATCCAGGCCCCGCGTGGCAACGGCGCTTGTCGCGCGGGGAAACGAGCTGCCTTGAACACCGTGCATTTTTTGATCTGACGAACCTGTCCGGCCTTTGGGATTTTCTCAATCGTCCAAAACGCAGAGCAATGACACAGCAGAAGAGGAACAGGTGACGAGGCTTCCTGTCGCTCAAGACAAATCGGAGTTTGCGATTTTCCCGGCGGAGTTCACGCACCGATCTCGTCATGATTTGTCAAACATTCCGAATGGTCTCGCAGCACTTCCAGCACCTTGCATTCAGCGACACTTTCGCCGGTGCATTCCACGACCATGCGCTTCAGCTCTTTCTTCAGCGCATTGAGGCGCTTGATTCGCTGCTCGACCTGTTTCAGCTGCCGGCGCGCGATGGAGTTGGCTTCGTCGCAGGGTTGGGCAGGGTTGTCAGCAAGGTCCAGCAATTCCCGAATGGCGTCCAGAGAGAAGCCAAGCTGACGAGAATGGCGAATGAACGCCAGCCGATCGAGATCCTGCTCGAAATACCTGCGTTGGCCGCCCGCCGACCGCCCGGGCTGGTTCATCAATCCGATCTGTTCGTAATAGCGGATCGTCTGAACCTTCGTTCCGGTCTTTCGCGACAGAGTTCCAATGGTCAGCATTTGCGCCCCCTATTTCTCAAGTCACTATAGCTTACACAAGTATTTCGCCTTGGAAAAGCAGATGGTTGCCGATCTCCGCTATCTGTTTTGCTTTCACACCGGGGTAGCCGAGCGGCAGTCCGAGCCCGGCAAATCGATCCGGCCCCGGCCCACCGAAACCCCACTGCGCCAATGCCCTCATCAGCCTCGGATCCGACGCGACCCGCGTCTGAATTCACAAAGGAATGGGCGTGTCAGGGCAAAACCGGCGCATTTAGCCCTGACAACACGATCGAAGGCAGCCAGGTGATCAGCTTTGGCCACCAGACCAGGGCCGCTATCATAAGAATTTCGATTGCCACCAATGGGCCCGCGCCGCGATAGATGTCGGCCAGGGTCATTTCAGGTGGGGCCGCCATCTTTGAGAAGAACAGCGCGTAGCCAAACGGTGGGGTCAGGAAGGACGTCTGAAGAGCCAGTGCGATCAGAGCCCCGATCCAGACCCTGGCCAGATAACTGGACCCGACATGATCGGCAAAATCGAGCTGTCCGAAAACCGGCAGCAGGATGGGCAGAAAGACCAGAAGAATTTCGATCCAGTCGAAGACAAACCCCAGGACCAGAATGACACCGAGCAAAAGGGTCAGCGTTGCCCAACGACCGAGATCGAAACCGTTCAGCCATTGAAGGAGAAGATCGGGGCCGCCCAGAAGGTTGAACCCGAGGGAAAAAATCGCGGCCCCCACCACGATGAAGAATACCATTGCGGTCATGGACGCCGCATGAACGATTGTTTTGTTCAGCCGATTGAAGGTCATGCGGCCGCGGAATGCCATGACCAGCAGGCCACCAAACACGCCGATCCCTGCGGCCTCTGACAGCGTCGCGATACCGACGATAATGCTGAGAGGAATTGCCGCGATAACGCCTATGGCACCTATGGCTGAAACGGCGTCCCGGACTGTCGGGCGCGCCCGATCCGGCAACGGCACGTCGACGTGATTGCGAAGCGTCGTGGCGAAATAGATGCAGAGCAGCAGCATCAGCATGACCACCGGCACCACCAATGCCGCATACATAAGCGAAAGCCTCAGCTGAAGGACGCTTGCAACAAAGAAGAGCAGAACCGCGGGCGGGAAAACGACGCCGAGCGCCCCGGACGCGGCCACCGCGGCCCCGGCCGCCGAGCGCGGATACCCTGACGCCAACATCGGCGCGTAGGCCACAAGTGCGACGGTAACGACGGATGCGCCGATCACCCCTGCGGCGGGCGCGAGAATGAGCCCGATAAGCAGAGTTGTCACCGCATAGCGCCCGGGTACGAATTTCAGAATCTGGCCAAGCGTGCGGAACAGCGTTTCGGCGATTCCGCTGGCATTGAGCACCAGGCCGAGAAAAATCAGCAGCGGCACGCTCGTGAACTGCACGGCCTCATTGGTGAGAATGCCCCTGACCCTGAGATAAATCAGGCCCAGATGCCCGAAATCCGTCTCGCCAATAAAGACGGCCACCGTGAACGCGAGAAATCCGGTTGATGTCAGAACCAGCGCGACGGGAAAGCCACTGAACACACCCAACGCCAGGATGAGCAACATGGCGACGGACATGATCTCATTGGCCATTATGCGGACCTTCGTCGGAATTCGGGGCAGGATCGGAGCGGCGGCCGCGCAGGAATGCAATGTTTCGGGCAATAACGATTATGCCGGCCAGGCCCAACAGCACCGGCCCGGCAAAGCCGGCAATTCGGCGTGCCCAAATATCCGTTTCTGCATATCTGGTCGTTCGCATCAGGCCGTCCCAGCCGTAATAAGTGAGGATCGCCACGAGCGGCAAAAGGACGATGAGGCAGCCAAGAATTTCAATGCGGGCCAAGGTGCGCGGTGCCCAGTTTCGGCGGAAGACATCGACGCGCACATGTCCGTCGCGCAGATAGGTGAACCCAAGCGTCATGAAGATCAGAATGAACAGCAAGGACGTCGATAGATCGGGCAGCATGGATGACACCCCGAGCCGCAACTTGCGGTCCAGCATCTGAAGCCCCGTGAAAAAGGCAATCGGCACGACCGTCAGCCATGCCGTTATCATCCCGACGAACCGGATCACGGTTTCCAGCCTGTCGAATATCCGCAGTCTGAACTTGCCGATCATCCCTGATGCCCATGCGCCAAAACGCCCGGCGCGTTCCCATCGGGCACCCGCTCTCCCCTGCTCGGTTCACCGCCGCCGCCCTTGGCGCGAAGCAACCGCAGCGCATTGGCGACAACCAGCAGCGACACGCCGACATCCGCCGCGATGGCCCCCCACATGGTTGCCATTCCAAAAGCGGTCAGCCCGACAAACAGCGCCTTGGTTGCCAATGAAATGCCGATGTTCTGATGAATGATGCCCATGGTCCGCCGCGAATGGCCGACCAGCCACGGCACCTTGCCGATATCGTCCGTCATCAAGGCGATATCGGCGGTCTCGATCGCGGCATCCGATCCCACCGCCCCCATGGCAATGGCGAAATGCGCCCGGGCCATGGCCGGTGCGTCATTCACGCCATCCCCGATCATCGCCACCACATCATGGGCCGCCGCCAGTTCTTCGATGGCAGCGACCTTATCCTCGGGCAGCAATTCGGCGCGGACCTCGTCTATGCCGACTTCGGCGGCCACGACGCGGGCCGTGCGTTCGTTGTCGCCGGTCAGCATGACGATCTTCCGAACGCCCTGCGCATGCAGCCGCGCCACGATCCCTTTCGCGTCCGGGCGGATGCGGTCGCGCAGCTCGATCAGGCCCAACAGACGGTCGCCCGCGCCAACGGCGACAAGCGTGTTGCCCGCCCCTTCGATCTTTTGCAGCAGGTCGCGCGGGATGGCACCGGCCAGGCCCTTTTCGGATGCGAACCGGTCAGAGCCGAGCCAGACCGGCTGCCCCTGCCACGATCCCTCGACACCGCGGCCCGGCACCGTCCAGGTCTCCGAGGCCGCCTGCGTCAGCCCGTCCTGCGCGCCACGCGCCAGAACCGCCCGCGCCAACGGATGCGATGATCGCGCCTCCAGCGCGACGGCGGCGCTCAACAGGTCTCGTTCGTCCGTGGTCCCCAATGGATAGAGGCCCGCAACCTCCGGCTCGCCCATGGTGACGGTGCCGGTCTTGTCCAACGCCAGCGCCTTCAGCCGCCCAGGGGCCTCGACATAGGCCCCGCCCTTGATCAACACGCCGTTGCGCGCCGAGGACGCAAGCGCGGCCACGATCGAGACCGGAGTAGAGATGACCAGCGCGCAGGGGCAGGCAATCACCAGCAGGACAAGCGCATTGTAGATCCAGTAATTCCACGCGCCTGCGAAGAACAAGGGCGGCACGGTGGCGATCAGAATGGCGAGAGCCATGACAATCGGCGTATAGACACGGGCGAATTTCGTGACCCATTGTTCGACCTCGGCACGGCGCGAATGCGCGTCACCCACCATGCGGATGATTTTTGACAACACGGTGTCGCCTGCGACCTTGGTCGCCCGGACCGTCAATGTGCCGTCTCCGTTGATGGTGCCGGCATAGACGCCATCGCCGGCCTCTTTCGCCACCCGGGCGCTTTCACCGGTGATCGGTGCCTGATCGACATCACCGCGGCCATCGATCACGTCGCCGTCAAGCGGAATGCGATCGCCGCCGCGCACCACGAAACGGTCGCCAACCGCGACCTGAGCGGCCGGAACATCGACCTCTGACCCGTCGCTGCGGATCACCCGCGCGGTCGCGGGCGCAAGGTCCAGCAGGGCCGCCACGGCAGTCCTGGCACGCCCGACACTCCAGGATTCCAATGTCACCGACAGCGCGAAAAAGAACGCAACGGTCGCCGCCTCGAAATATTCGCCCAGACCGATCGCGCCAGTGACCGCGACAATCATCAAGAGGTTCATATCGGGTGACATCCGACGCGCCGCCGACCACGCCTTTGGCGCGACCAGCCAGGCCCCGAACACGATTGCCGCAAGAAACAGCCCCGCCTCGATCAGGGGCATCGCAGACTCGCCGTGACCGGAAAAGATCCCGATCGCACCACCGAGCCCGGTCTCGACAATGTGATATAGAAACCCCAATGCCCAAAACCCACCGCTCAATTGCGTAAAGCTCCGTTGCCGCGCGAAATGGGCCGCCCGATCCGCGCCGGCGGTTTCAGCATCCCACAATTTGGCGCTCATCCCGGTCGATCCGATGATCTTGATGATGCGATCATCGGCCAGCGATCTGGCACTTGGCAGCACCGTCATCCGCCCGTTCATGACGTCAAAGGCCAAATGCTCGGTCCCCCCCACCTCTGGTCCGACAACCCGATTGAGGATCGCGACCTCCTCTGCGCAATCCAGCCCGTTGACGCGAAAACTGCGGCCCGCAATCGGCGGCGCAGGCGATTGCCCGACCGTTCCGGCACCTTGGCCGCAGCAGCTATTGGCGTCGTTGGGGGTGTGAGCGCGGGTGTGATCCGGGTGATCGGGCATCGACATGAAAGCATCCTCAAGATGGTTGCCCGAAGGTATAGGAGCTTCAGTAACTAGAGGTTCAAGAAGAGATTTTTGTTTTTTCTGCCCGCATTGGGGCCCGTGGACCGGCGGGATTCGTATTTGGCCTGTTTTCTGAGTCGCGCTTTCAAAATGGAGGTTTTAATGAACGCGCAGCGCTTTTCGATGTCGGATCAGTTATGGCAACGCCCTGCCCGGCAATTGCCGGGCAATGCCGGGGATGCCGCAAAGGACAATCATCTGTTTTTCGAAACGGTGTTCTGCCCAGGTCGCACCGGCGCGCCTTGGCGTGACCACGATGCCGGCGCCGACAAGTGGCGACGCCTCGTCACAAACTGCTTTGCAAAGGTAAAGGAATTCAGGGCCAAAGCCACCCGATACGACAAAACCGATCACGGCTACGGTGCCGATTGGCCCCCCGTCGCGGCACGCATCGCCTCAAGATGATTGCCCAGCCCGGCCGGGCTGACGAAAAGCCCGCGCATCGGCAGCCAAAGCGTCTCAGAGAGACAATCGCCGCAATTCCGCCACGATCCTCGGATATTGTTTCCCCAGGCGGCACAAAGCAACGCAAGAATCGAGCAGGCCGCTTGATTTTCCTCCCTGGACTAGAACCGGGCCGCATCTCTCCCAGGCGGCCCGTTTTCTTCTGGTGCCCGGCGCAGCAGCATATCCTTTGCCGCCAGAACCGCCCCCGCGGTGATCAGCAGGCTGGCCAGACCGATGGTCCAGGTGAACGCCGCGATGCCAAAGGCGATCAGGACAAATGTGGACAACAGCGGCGCCCCGTAGCTGGCCGCGCCCAGAACCTGAATATCGCCACGTTTGACGCCGATATCCCAGGCAAAGAAGGCCAGACCGACAGGCCCAAGCCCAAGACCCAGAACTGCCAGCCACTGACCGGTGCCCCGGGGCCAGACGGTCTCCTCCAATGCCAGATGCGCCAGCGCCGCCAGCACCGCGGTCACCAGGCAAAACCCGGTCACCACATCGGTGGATACCGCGCTGAACCGGCGCGACAGAACCGAATAGGACGACCAAACAATCGCCGCCAGCAATGCCAGCCCATAGCCCGGCAGATAGGCCGCATCGGGGACCACCATACGCCCGCCGGTCACAATCAGCACGGCCCCCGAAAAACCCAGGATGGCCCCTATGACGTGATGCGCGCCCAGCCGTTCGCCCGGGGCCAGCGCCGACATCAGCACGATCAAGAGCGGCCAGAGATAGGCGATCAGGCTGGCATCGATCGCCGGGGCAGCGCGCAGCGCCGAGAAATAGAGAAAATGGTAACCAAAGAGCCCGCCGATCCCAAGCGCCCAGACCCGCCAGCCCTGCCGCAGCGCCCGTATCGCATGCGGTCGAAACGGCCAGCTCAGCGCCCCGGCCAACCCGGCAATGGCAAAGCTCATCGCGGTCAGCTGCAGCGGCGGAACCGTGCCGCTGGCAGCCGTGAACAAGGCCAGCAGCGCCCAAAGCAGGACGGCAATGAACCCGATGGCTGTGGCGGTCGTTCGGGGCATAACGGACATCCCTGCAAAGCGTATATGCCGTAGCCTGCCATGCGCCATTCGGCAAGTGGTTCGATCAGAGCGCGCAAATGCCCCGCGCCCGGGCGTCAGCTTTTGCGCGCGTCTTCGCCGCGCGGCCGGTCCAGCTGCCACCGAAGATGCGCTGCCACGGCGGGCCATTCGGTGTTCAGGATCGAATAGACCGCCGTGTCTCGCAGGGTGCCGTTGGCCATGCGCATATGGTTGCGCAGGATGCCGTCGGCGCGGGCCCCGAGCCGCTCGATCGCGCGGCGGCTCTGGTGGTTTATGACATGGGTGCGAAACTCGACCGCGACGCAAGCCAGGCCCTCGAAGGCGTGACGCAGCAGCAGGTATTTGGCCTCGGTATTGAGCGCACCCCGCTGCGCCGATCTGGCAATCCAGGTCGATCCGATCTCGACGCGCGGCAGGCGCGCGTCGATATTCATATAGGTGGTCATGCCGACGGCTTTTCCGGTGGCGTCCAGCACGGCAAAGGGCAGCATCGTGCCGTTGTCGCGCAGCGCAAGGCGGCGCGCGATTTCGGCTTCAACCTCATCCGGTGCGGGTATCGTGGTATACCACAACAGATGCAGATCGCCATCGCCCGCCGCCCCGGCCAGATCATCGCCATGGGCCGGAGCCAGAGGCACCAGTGTCACATGAGCACCGGTCAGGGTCACATCATCGGGCCATGGCATGTCGGTATCCTCCGCGTGGACGTCTCAGTCGCGCCACGCAATCACAAGGACAGCCGCTTGGCCAGCCCCGAGCCCGGCGATCAGGCCGGCTGAATGCCGACCCGGCCCAGCGCCGCCATGGCCTCGGTCTCCCATTGGGCGCGCAGCGTCTGGTTGTTGGTGTGGCACAGGCCCATCGCGCGCATCGCCTCGAACCGGAGCGAGCCCGCCTGCCCGAAACTGGCCGCAACCCGGGGCCACCAATAGCTGACGGAGGCCAGGATCGCCTCGCCCGCGCCCTCCCCCATGAGCCGCGCCAGCCCCTCCTCGGCCAGTTCGCCATGACGGGCCTCGACCGGAGCGATGGCGCGAAAGACCTCGGCCAGCGGCTGATAGGAAAGCTTCTGGAAATCGCTCATCTGCACCGTCACGGCACACCCCATCAGCAGGTTCATGACAACGGCATCGGCCCATCCCTCAAGCGGGTAGTTAAACACCGCAAGGCGCATATCGTGATCGCCGCGCGCCGCGCCGATATCGGCGTCGCGGTCCAGACGCGCGGTCCAGGGGTGGTGATTGGCATAGCGGTCGGCATCGACGCCAAAGCTCTCCATCACCTGCAGGACACGCGCCGCATGGTCGGTCTTTTCCAGCACGATCCGGGCGGCCGCGATCCGTTCCCTGATCCCCGGCCCCTGATTGATGATATCGGCAAAGCCCGCAGCGCCCGCCAGTTCGCTGTCGACGAAACTGGTCATCAGTTTCATCAGCTCGGCCCGGTAGCGGGGCGGCACATTGGTGGGGTTCGACAGCACGCCGCCCTGTGCCAGATAGTCCTCGATACGCATATCCATGGCTCTGATCCCCTATTGATCGTAATCGACGACGACGCGGTCGGTGACGGGAAAGGACTGGCAGGACAGGACATAGCCCTTTTCGACCTCGTAATCCTCCAGCGCGTGGTTGGCGACCATCTCGACCTCGCCCTCCAGCACCCGGCAGCGGCAGGTCGAACAGACCCCGGCCTTGCAGGCAAAGGGCGCGTCCAGCTGGTTGGCCAGTGCGCTTTCCAGCAGGCTGGTATCCTTGCTTGCGGTGATGGTCCGGGTGGCCCCGTCCAGCGCATAGGCGATCTCGGCCTGGTTGGCGGCGCTGGCGGCATCCTTTGAGGCCACGCGCGCCTTCAGGCGGCCCGGCTGCGCCGAGGCAAAAAGCTCGAACTTGATCTGCGCATCGCTCAGCCCGTGGGCGCGCAGGGCGGCGGCAATCCCCAGCATCATCGGCTCGGGCCCGCAGATAAAGGCGGTGTCGACGTTTTCGATGTCGATCCAGCCCCTGAAAAGCTCGGCGCATTTTTCTTCAGTCACCAGCCCGGTGAAAAGGTCGATCTCCTGCGCGTCGGCCTCCAGGATATGGATCACGTTGAACCGGCCCATATGCTGGTTTTTCAGATCCTCCAGCTCCTCGCGGAACATGATCGTGTTCACGCCCTTGTTGGCATAGACCAGCGTGAAGCGCGCGCCCGGTTCCGCCGCCAGCGTGGTCTTGATGATCGACAAAAGCGGCGTGATGCCGGAACCTCCGGCGAAGCCCAGATATTGCCGTTCCGACGCCGGGTCGAGCGCGGTGAAAAAGCTGCCCATCGGGGCCATCGCCTGTAGCCGGTCGCCGACCTGCAACTCTTCATTGGCCCAGGTCGAAAACGCGCCGCCCTCGACCCGCTTGATACCGATCTTGAGCTGCCCTTCCTGCCGCCCGGCGCAGATCGAATAGCTGCGGCGCAGCTCCTGCCCCTCGAAATCGCGACGGAAGGTCAGGTATTGGCCTTGCGTGAAATCGAACGCGTCCGCGTCATCGGGTTGCAGGGTCACCACCACGGCGTCGCGGATGGTCTTGGTCACATCGGTGACGGTCAGATCGTGAAAACGCGCCATCAGGGCTCCTTCCCTCAGATGCACTTGAAATAATCGAACGGCTCCAGGCAGTCGCGGCAGCGCCAGGCAGCTTTGCAGGGGGTCGATCCGAACTGGCTCAGCCGTTCCAGATTACGGCCCTTGCAACGCGGGCAGCGGTCCGGTCCACCGGCCGCCTGCGGCGGCGCGATGCCGTATTCCTCCAGCTTCCCGCGGCCCTTTTCAGACAACCAATCGGTCGTCCAGGGCGGCGATATCTGCTGTTTCAGCACCACGTTTTCGATGCCATGCCCGTTCAGCGCCGAGATGATATCGAGGTTGATCACGGATGTGGCGGGGCAGCCCGAATAGGTCGGCGTGACGGTAACCTGCAGCGCATCGCCCCGCCATTCCAGCCCCCGGATGATGCCCAGATCGACCAGGCTGATCACCGGGATCTCGGGGTCGGGCACCTGATCCAGCCAGTCCCAGATCCGATCTGTCGCCACCTGAGCCATGCGCCTACCAGCTGGCCCCGGGATAGGCCCGTTGCAGCCATTGCATGGTGGCCAGCAGGTGGCCCAGATGTTCGGTATGCATGTATCCGTTACGCCCGCCCTTATGGGCAAATTCGCCCTTGGGAATGCCCAGCGTCGCCTCGCTCAGCACCCGCTCTACCAATGCATTGAAATCGGCGCGCAGGCTGGCGGGATCGGGCGCGATGCCCGCCTCGGCCATGGCCGCATCGACAGCGTCGCCAAGGAACATCTCGCCCACATAAGGCCAGAGATAGTTGAGCGCGGCCTGCATCCGGGCATGGCTTTCGGCGGTGCCATCGCCCAGCCCCACCACCGTGTCGGCCGAGCGTTCGACGTGATAGGCCACCTCCTTCGACGCTTTCGCGGCAATCTCGGCCACGCGCGCGTCCGACGATGTCATCAACCGGCCAAGCAGCACCGACTGGAACGCATCGAACAGGAACTGGCGCATCAGGGTCTGTCCGAAATCACCATTGGGCAATTCCACCAGCAGCAGATTGCGAAAATCCCAGGCGTCGCGCAGAAAGGCCAGATCGTCGGCGGAGCGCCCCTGCCCTTCGACCTCACCGGCCAGCCCCAGCCAGAATTGCGTCTGCCCGATCAGATCGAGCGCGGTATTGGCCAGCGCGATATCTTCCTCCAGCACCGGCGCATGGCCGCACCATTCGCTGACCCTATGCCCCAGGATCAGGGTGTTGTCGCCCATGCGGAGCAGAAACTGAAACAGAGCCTCGTCCCGCGTCATCACATATGCCCCACATCTTCGGGAATGTCGAAAAAGGTCGGGTGGCGATAGACCTTGCTTTCGGAGGGCTCAAAGAGCGGGCCCTTGTCGCCGGGGGCCGTGGCCGCGATATGGCGCGCCTCGACGACCCAGATCGAAACGCCTTCGTTGCGCCGGGTATAGACATCGCGCGCATTCTTGATCGCCATATCCGCGTCGGGGGCATGCAGGCTGCCGACATGGCGGTGGCTCAGCCCGTGCTGACCTCGGATGAACACTTCCCACAGGGGCCATTCGTTTTTCATGTGCCGTCTCCTTATTCCGCCGCGACCCGGGCGCGTTTCCTGGCATGCGCCAACAGCCCGTCACGCACCCATGCGCCATCCTCCCAGGCTTTCACCCGGTCCTTCATGCGATCGACATTGCAGGGGCCGTTGCCGCGGATCACATCCATGAACTCATCCCAGTCGGGATCGCTGAAATCGTAATGCCCGCGCGCCGCGTTCCACGTGATGTCGGGATCGGGCAGGTCGAGGCCCAGATATTCGATCTGCGGAATGGTCTGATCGACGAATTGCTGGCGCAGCTCATCGTTGGATTTGACCTTGATCTTCCACGCCATCGATTGCTCGGAATGGGTGCTTTCGCTGTCATGCGGCCCGAACATCATCATCGCCGGAAACCAGAGCCGGTTGAGCGCATCCTGCGCCATCTTCTTCTGCGCGGGCGTGCCAAAGGCCATCTTCATGATCGCGTGATAGCCCTGACGCGCGTGAAAGCTCTCTTCCTTGCAGATCCGCACCATGGCGCGGCTATAGGGCCCGTATGACGTGCGTTGCAGCGCCACCTGATTGACGATCGCCGCGCCATCGACCAGCCAGCCGACCGCGCCGATATCGGCCCAGTTGAGCGTCGGGTAATTGAAGATCGAGGAATATTTCATCCGACCTTCATGCAAAAGGCGCACCAGCTCATCCCGGCTTTCGCCAAGCGTTTCGGCGGCGGAATAGAGATAGAGCCCATGGCCCGCCTCATCCTGCACCTTGGCCAGCAGGATGGCCTTGCGTTCCAGCGTCGGGGCGCGGGTGATCCAGTTGCCTTCGGGCAGCTGGCCGACCACCTCGGAATGGGCGTGCTGGCCGATCTGACGGATCAGCGTCATGCGGTAATCATCGGGCATCCAGTCGCGCGGCTCGATCTTGATATCGGCGTCGATCTTGTCCTGAAACGCCCGTTCCCGGTCGGTCATCTCGTCGCGGGTCTTGATGCCGGAGCGGGCCGTCTTGATCATCTGTGCATACATCTCGTCTCTCCTCCGTCAGACACGTTCCAGGATCAGGGCGGTGCCCTGCCCCACGCCCACGCACATGGTGCAGAGCGCATAGCGCCCGGCGGTGCGGTTCAATTGATAGGCCGCGCTCATCACCAGACGCGCGCCCGACATGCCCAGCGGATGGCCCAGCGCGATGGCCCCGCCATTGGGGTTCACATGGGCCGCGTCATCGGGCAGGCCCAGTTCGCGCAACGAGGCCAGCGCCTGCGCCGCGAAGGCCTCGTTCAATTCTATCACATCCATATCGGCGATGCCGAGCCCGGTGCGTGCCAGCACTTTGCGCGTCGCAGGCACCGGGCCGATGCCCATGACGCGCGGGGCCACGCCCGCCGCCGCCATGCCGACAACGCGGGCCATCGGGGTCAGGCCATTGGCCTTGGCCGCCGCCTCCGAGGCCAAGAGCAGCGCCGCCGCGCCATCGTTGACGCCACTGGAATTGCCCGCCGTCACGCTCAGATCGGGGCCGTTCACGCCCTTGAGCCGTGCCAGTTTCGCCGCATCTGTGCCCGGACGCGGGTGTTCATCGGTGTCGACGATAATGGGCTCGCCCTTGCGCTGCGGCACCGCGACCGGCGTGATTTCATCGGCGAAAACCCCTGCGGCGTGGGCCGCTTGCCAACGCGCCTGCGAGCGTGCCGCGAAGGCATCCTGATCTTCGCGGCTGATGCCGTAGTCAGCGGCCACGTTATCGGCGGTTTGCGGCATCGCATCGGTGCCATGACCTGCCTGCATCCTCGGATTTACAAAGCGCCAGCCGATTGTCGTGTCATAAACCGCGCCCGCGCGCGAAAACGCGGCCTCTGCCTTTGGCATCACGAATGGCGCGCGGCTCATGCTTTCGACACCGCCTGCAATGACCATGTCATAATCGCCCGCCCGGATGCCCCGCGCGGCCATACCAACGGCATCCATGCCGCTGGCGCAGAGCCGGTTCACCGTGGTGCCCGGCACATCGACCGGCAGCCCCGCCAACAGCGCCGCCATCCGGGCCACATTGCGGTTATCCTCGCCCGCCTGATTGGCATCGCCATAGATCACATCGTCGATCGCGGCCCAGTCCACGCCCCGATTGCGCGCCATCAGCGCGGCAATCGGCAAAGCCGCCAGATCATCGGTGCGGATGCCGGAAAGCGCCCCGCCATAGCGCCCGATCGGCGTGCGCGTCGCGTCGCAGATATATGCGTCCAAGGCCGGGCTCCCTTTCCCACAGTCAATAAGCTGACCGCACGGTCGGGATATGGGCTTTGACGATTCGGAGCAAGTTAAATGTTACGCAACGCAGGCCCCATCGCTCACATCCGTAACATGTTCAGCGACTATACGGATCCTCCAGCGCCGGCAGCACCGTGCCATCACACGTCCCGAACCCGATGCGATAGCCCTGCCCCTGCGCATGGCCCGTCAGGCTGAGCGTATCGCCATCCTCAAGGAAACCGCGCGTCTCGCCTGTTTCCAGCGTCACCGGTTCCTTGCCGCCCCAGCTCAGCTCCAGGAGCGAGCCGCGTTCGGATTGCGTGGGCCCCGATATCGTGCCCGAGCCCAGCAGATCGCCCACCCGCATCGGGCAGCCCGAGCTGGTGTGATGCGCCAGTTGCTGTGCTGCGGAATAATACATCTGCTTGTAATTCGCGCGCGCGATCACGCTGGCGGTTTGGCCCTCGGGGGCCAGCGATACGGCAAGGTCGATGTCGTAAAGCATCGGCCCGGCATCGGCCAGATGCGGCAAGAGCGGCTTTTCACGGTCGGGGGCCTCGCAGCGGAACGGGGCCAGCGCCGCGGCGGTCACGATCCAGGGGCTGATCGTGGTTGCGGTGGCCTTGGCCTGAAACGGACCCAGCGGCTGATATTCCCAGGCCTGAATGTCGCGCGCCGACCAGTCGTTGAGCAACACATAGCCGAATATCATCGCGTCAGCCTCAGCCACGCTGACCGGACCCTCCGAGGCCACGCCCACAATCGCCCCCATCTCAAGCTCAAGATCGAACCGCTTGCAGGGCGCGAAAACCGGGGCCGAGGCCCCCTGCGGCACGATCTGCCCCCAGGGTCGGCGCACATCGCTGCCCGAGACCACGACCGAGGACGCCCGGCCATTATAGCCGATGGGAACATGCAGCCAGTTCGGCGGCAGCGCGTTTTCGCGGCCGCGAAACATGGTGCCGACATTCTTCGCATGATGCATACCCGAGTAGAAATCGGTGTATTCGGCCACGTCAAAGGGCATGTGCAGCCGTGCATCGGTCATCGCCACCAGATAGGGCTCGGCCCGGCGCCCGATACCCGATTTTTCGCCCAACAACACCGTCAGCGCCTGCCGGAACCCCTGCCAGGCCGCCGGGCCAAGCGCCATGAACGCGTTCCACGAGGGCCGCGTGAACACCGGCGGATCACCCGCGGTCAGAATGCCGTTTGCCTCCAGCGCGGCCACATCGAGGATAGCATCGCCAATGGCGACACCAGCGCGTGGCGCGGTGCCCTCGGTGGAAAACACGCCATATGGCAGATTATTCAGCGGAAACGGGGTCTCGGGGTCATTGGCGCTTTCAACCCATGATCTGCGCAAATCGCTCATGTCGCGGCTCCTTCCGTCGGCATCGGCTTCGTTTCGGGCCGCACCGTGTCAACGGCAGGCTGCGCCAGGGCGCTGACCTCGATCCCGGTCAGGCGGGCCAGCGGGGGATCATCGGCCCAGACCGGCCCGGGCACCGCCCCGGCCGGGCGGCGGCCGCGATCGCCCGGCGCGTGCTGCTCACGCTTGAACAGATGACGCTGCAGGTTTTCCCAAGCCAGCCCCCTCAGGCCAGGCGCGATGCGCTCCCGGTGAGAACAGCAGGATCGCCAAGAACCGCAGGTTTTCATGACAAGGCCCCTTTGTTCCGGCGGGTGTCACGTCATCAAGAACCTGAACACCCTAGAGCCGGAAGACGGTCAAGTCACCGGGCCATTTCGCGCCCCATATTCCGAGACCCGCAGCCAACGCCCGACAACCTGCGCCCGGCAACCCGCGCCCGTCACCGCGCGCTGCTGCGCTGCCCGCCAGCTGTTCCCCCCTCAAGCCAGGCAACGTGCGACGGGCCCAACAGATCGGCGATCTTTGCGCGATAGCAGGACAAGGCCGGCGCATCCAGTTCGCCCGCCCATTTACCGGTGCCCGCCGAGTCAAAAAACGCCTGCGCATCGCGCCAGTACCCGTTAGCTGCAAACGGGGCAAATCGGTCGGCCTGCGATTTCATCCGGCCAAACGAAGATGCGTCATGTATCGCATCGATCAGCGCCGGGTCAGCCGCGACCCCGATATGCGCGGCGATGCGGGCAATCGCCCCGCGCGCATCGGCCAGCATGTCAGCATAATGCAGCAGCATCAGGTTATCCGGGCGTGGCCTGGCCGTATAACTCTGGTAGTGACCAACAATCGTGGCAAGGCAATCGAAGTCAAAATCGCCCGGATCGGCGGCGCGGGAAACGAAATTCTCCAGAGCCGCATCCGCCGCGCCGAGATAGGGATGCTCGGCGGGCGTGTTCCGCGCGTTGGCCAGGTGTTTTCGCAGAGAAAACAGCACATCAACCGGATGCCGGTAAACGGCAATATAGGCGGCATCGGAAAACCAGGGAATGCCGTCGAAAGGTGTATGCGTCTTGATACACCGCCGGTGCGTTTGCGCGGCCAGTCCCGCAATCATATCGGCCACGGGGACAACCTCGGCATCGACCCATTGCACCAGATCCTGCGGGGCCGCGTCGGTCCTGCCGGTCAGCAACATGGTGACGATCGCCGTGGTCCAGGTCGTTCCGCATTTGGGCGGCGTGCAGACAAAAACATCGCCGGGCTTGTTCTCAAAATGTTGCCATCGGTCGGTATTGGTTATCCCGCCCTTGTAGCTGCGTCTTGCGCGCGGGGCGTCTGTCATGCTGATCTCCCGTGTCATATCTTGAAGTCGCAAGGCGACGATCTGTTTGCGCCCGCGATAATGCGGCCGCGTCCTTTTTCTGTGTCCCATCGCCGGGGTATTGCGGCAAGGCTTCTTTGCGGGCTCCGAAGTCACCAAGCCAGGGGACCCTGCCACGCCGCGCACCATTTCCAGCATCCGGGGCGGGCCCGAATTTATCCGAAATAGGCCTTGGCCGAGGGCACGCGGCCATATTCCAGGTGGAAATCATCCAGTTGCGGCGGCGCGATACCGGCATCCCATACCATCGTATGCGCCTGGCCCCGGTGATGGATCTGGTGTTGCACCAGATGCAGGATCAGTGCGCCGACCTGTTCATGGACCATGCCATCTCTGCGCTCGGTTTGCCGCGGCTGGGACAGGCGCGCCTCGTTCAGCCCGGCACAGATTGCGATGAACCGCCGGTCAAGATCGGCCTGCGCGCGGGCCAGCACCGCAACCTGCGTGATCTCGGCGCTTTCATAGACCGACCGCCCCCGGCCGACCGCCTCAAGCGCATCGAGATAATAAAGATCGACGGCGTGGATGTGATTGAGCGTGGCCGCCAGCGACGGAAAGAACCCCGGCCGCGGGGCGGCAAAGGCCTCCGCGTCCAGCCCCGCAATAGCGGCAAATAGCGTTGCGTTGGCCCAGGCGTTGTTCTGCGCCATTCTGAGATAGGGGTTGGGGATCATTGACTGGCTTTCCTCTGGGGTCGCCCCCGCAGGGTATCCTGTCAACGGGCGATGGCAAAGATCCCGTCCAGATCCAGATGCTCCGCCATATGATCGGCCAGCGCGTCCAGCGCCCGTTCGACAACGGTGCCGTACTGAACCTGGCTGGAAACGGCCCCAAGCCCGCCGAGATAGGCGCGCCGAAACCCGTCCTCGGAAAAGAGGCCGTGCAGATAGGTGCCCTGTACGGCACCCGAGGGCGCAGACGCCCCCTCGGCTGTCCCGGCGACATGGGCGAATGGACGCGCGCGGTCGGGCCCGTCACTCTGGCCGATGTGGATTTCATAGCCCCGCACCAGACGCCCGGTCGCCGCATGGGTCGCGGATATTTCGGTCAGGCTCTTGTCGCGCGTCATCACGGTTTCAATCTGCAGCAGCCCGAGCCCCGGGGTGCTGCCGGGTGCCCCCTCGATCCCCTGCGGGTCATGAATTGCGTCGCCCAACATCTGATACCCGCCGCAAATGCCCAACACCTGCCCGCCGCGCCTGACATGCGCGGCCAGATCGATATCCCACCCCTGCACCCGCAGAAAGGCCAGGTCGCCGCGGGTGGATTTGCTGCCCGGCAGGATCACCAGATCCGCATCGCCCGGTATCGCCTGTCCGGCCCGGATCATCGACAGAGACACGCCCGGCTCCTGCGCCAGCGGGTCGAGATCATCGAAATTGGCGATGCGCGAAAACCCAAGGCACGCGATATTGAGCCCCCGGCCGGCGCTTTTTCCCGGCAAATCAAGCGCATCCTCGGCCGGCAGCTTCGCGGCATCCGCGAAATACGGCAACACCCCGAACCCGGGCCAGCCCGTGCGCGCCCCGATCAGGGCGTAGCCATCGTCGAAGAGCCGGGCATCGCCGCGAAACTTGTTGATCAGAAAGCCCGCGATCATCGCCGCATCGTCGGGCGCCAGGACCGCCTGCGTGCCGACAATCTGGGCAATCACCCCGCCGCGATCGATATCGCCAGCAAGGATAACGGGCACGTCCGCGGCCCGTGCAAAGCCCATATTGGCGATGTCGCCGGCCCGCAGGTTGACCTCGGCCGGCGAACCCGCGCCCTCGACGATCACCAGATCATGGGCGGATTTCAGACGATGGAAGCTCTCCAGCACCGGGGCCAACAATTGCGGCTTCAGTGCCGCGTAGTCCCGCGCTTTGACGGTCGTCAACCGCTTGCCATGGACCACGACCTGTGCGCCGGTATCGGTTTCCGGCTTCAACAAGACAGGGTTCATGTCGGTCACCGGCTCCAGGCCCGCGGCCCTCGCCTGCAACGCCTGCGCCCGCCCGATCTCTCCTCCATCGACGGTGACAGCTGCATTGTTTGACATATTCTGCGGTTTGAAAGGCGCAACCGACAGCCCGCGCTTGCACGCCGCACGGGCCAACCCTGCGACCAACAGCGATTTCCCCACATTCGAGCCCGCGCCCTGGATCATGAGGGCGCTCACGTCAGATCACCATCGCCAGACCGCGCAGCCGGCTGGTGTCGTGTGATCGGGATACCGTAAACGCGGGGATCGGCCAGTGCGCACCGCGCTCGGCCCCGAGAGGGCGGGGTAAGCGCGGTGCCGTCACTGGGGGCGGCGCGCGGGACCAATTCCGCAGCCGCCCCATCACAATGGCGCATCAACATTAACAAACCCCTACCTTGTTCATCCGCGCAAGGCTTCTGGCAAGACTTCCCCGAGTCATTTGCGGCGTGCACCGCCGACACAGCCACCTCAATTCCCGTCTTGATTTCACGCATGACTATCACGACCATCGAACGCGTAACTGTCGGAGCCTCCGGCGGAGGTATTTTTGCCAAGATGAATGGGAAAACCTGTGGTCACAAAGCGGTCGCGCCGCACCCAGTGCTGCCATGGCAGGTCAGGCGCGGCGCTTTCACCTTGGGCGGCCATCGGGACCTCTCCCTGCGCCGCGCCTACGATATGGCACGTTAACATTAACAAATCGTATCTTTCATCTTGGCTAAAATACCTCGGGGAGCGCGAGGGGCAGCGCCCCTCGCACGGATCGGATTGCCAAAGGCAATCCGATCCCGCCCTCAAAATTCCACGCCCCTTTGCCCCTTTATCCCGGACCGGAAGGGATGCTTCACCAGCGTCATTTCGGTCACCAAATCAGCGACCTCAATCAACTCTTCCTTGGCGTTTCTCCCGGTCAGCACAACATGCGTCATCTCGGGCTTTTCCTCACGCAGAAACCGCACCACTTCGCCGACATCCAGATAGTCATAGCGCAGCGCGATGTTAATCTCATCAAGCAGCACCATGCGGATCGACGGGTCGCGGATCAGCTCCTTGGCCTTCTCCCACCCCTTGCCCGCCATCTCGATATCACGGGCTTTGTCCTGCGTTTCCCAGGTAAAGCCCTCTCCCATCGCGTGAAACTGGCAAAGATCGCTGAAATTCCCCTCGAGTATCCGCCGCTCACCGGTATCCCACGCCCCCTTGATGAACTGGACGACAGCGCAAGGCATGTCATGCGCAACACAGCGCAGGATCATGCCGAAGCCGGAGGACGATTTGCCCTTGCCCGGCCCGGTATGGACGATGATCAGCCCCTTCTCGCCCTCTTTCTTCGCCATGATCTTGTCGCGGGCGGCCTTCTTCTTGGCCATCTTCTGGGCGTGGCGGGCGTCTTCCGACAGGGGTGTCTCGGTCATCATGGCATCCTTTGCTTGACAACGGGGCGGGCAATGCCGCAGGTGCGTTTCGTGCTGGTTCCTGTCTTAGGGCAGGCGAAGAGGGAATGCGACAGGCTTTGCGACCGATCGAGGTCAATGGCCGAAGCGCAGCCGCCCCCGCGACCGTGACCGGAAAAGGCCCCCTTGCCCACTGGCATTGCCTGGGAAGGGATCGGGGCCGCCGGGGCAAGACGCGCCCCGATATCCGCAAGCCGGGAGACCTGCCAGCACGGACGGATGTTGAAGACCGCGCGAACGGGGTGTTTCGGGCTGGCCTTGGGGCGCATTCGCTTGGCCCCCGGCTGGTTCCACCCGAAATGCGCTGACCAAAAGGGGGCCTCCACCATGGCCATTGTAACGCTCACGGTCTGCACGACCTGCCGCAAGACGGTCGATGGCGAGCGTGTGCCGGAAGAGCCGCGCCCCGGTGCCCGGATGTTCGAGGCTCTTTCAGGTGCCGAGTTACCCGAAGGCGTGCGCGTGATTGGCAATGAATGCCTCTCGGCCTGTTCCAACGGTTGTTCGATGGTGCTGTCGGGCGGGCCCGACCGCTGGACCTATGTTTATGGCCGGCTCGACCCGGATGACCACATCGATGATATCCTCAAAGGGGCCGCCGCCTATGCCGCCACCCCTGACGGCATCGTGCCCTGGCGCGCGCGCCCCGAGATCTTCCGCAAGCAGAGCCTTGCCCGAATTCCCCCGCAAAAGGACTGAGCCCATGGCCGCGCTGTCAAAGATCCCCGTCACTGTCATCACCGGCTTTCTGGGGGCAGGCAAGACCACCCTCATCCGCCACCTGATGGCCAACCCGCAGGGCAAGCGGCTGGCCGTTCTGGTCAATGAATTCGGCACGGCGGGCGTCGATGGCGATATCCTGAAATCCTGCGCCGATGAAAATTGCCCCGAAAACAATATCGTCGAGCTGGCCAATGGCTGCATCTGCTGCACCGTGGCCGATGATTTCATCCCCACGATCGAGGCACTGATGGCGCTGCCGGAAACGCCCGAGCATATCCTGATCGAAACCAGCGGTCTCGCCCTGCCCAAACCGTTGCTGAAAGCCTTCGACTGGCCCGCGATCCGGTCGCGCATTACGGTCGATGGCGTGATTGCTCTGGCCGATGCCGAGGCCGTGGCGGCGGGCCGCTTTGCACCCGACGTAGACGCCGTGCAGGCGCAGCGCGAGGCCGATGACAGCCTCGACCATGACACGCCCCTGGGCGAGGTGTTCGAGGATCAGATCTCCTGTGCCGATATCATCCTGATGTCCAAGGCCGATCTTGCGGGCGCGGAGGGTCTGGCGCAGGCCAAGGCCGTGATCGAGGCCGAGATGCCCCGCAAGGTTCCGGTGCTGGCCATGTCCGAGGGCGCGATCGACCCGCGCGTCATCCTGGGGCTGGAAGCGGCAGCCGAGGATGATCTGAACGCGCGGCCTTCCCATCACGACGGCGCGGATGACCATGAACATGACGATTTCGACAGTGTGGTGATCGATCTGGATGAGGTAGAAGACGCACAGGCGCTGGAGGCGGCGGTTCTGCGGCTGGCACGCGAACAGAACGCCTTGCGGGTAAAGGGGTATATCGCGGTGAAGGGCAAACCGATGCGGATGCTGGTGCAGGCGGTGGGCGACCGTCTGCGCACCCAGTTCGACCGGCCCTGGGGCGACGCGCCCCGGCGCTCGCAGCTGGTGGTGATCGGCGAGCACGATCACATCGACGCCGCAAAGATTCGCGCTGTTCTGGAGGGCTAGACCTTGAAGCCGCACCGCTTGTCCCACGCGCTGGATACGATGCGTCGACGCATCGTGGTCACCGGGCGTCGACGCCCGGTCGCGCGCCAGGCAATGGGTGCGCGCTAATGCATGTCGTCTTTCGCGAAAGCCACGGGTTGGAGGAAACCGACACCCCCCGGGATCTGGGCCAGAGCCCGGCCGACCTGGTGGTGCTGTCCTTTTCCGATTCCGACCTCGGGGCCTTCGCGGCGGGCTTTGCGCGGGCCCGCGCGCAGGGGTTCGAGCCGTCCCTGCGGCTGGCCAATCTGGTGGCGCTGAAGCATCCGCTCTCGGTCGATACCTATGCCGAACAAACGCTGGCCGGGGCAAAGGCCGTGCTGGTCAAGCTGATCGGCGGCGAAAGCTACTGGCCCTATGGGCTGGCCACCCTGCGCGAAATGGCCGACAAGACCGGCATGGCGCTGGCAGTGCTGCCCGCCGACGGGCGGCCCGATGCGCGGCTCGATGAAATATCCACCCTGCCGGTTTCGACCCTGCGTCGGTTGCAACATCTCTGCGATGCCGGCGGCGCGATTGCGGCCCATGCGGCGCTGGCGCAGCTGGCGCTGGCGGCGGGGCTCTATTGCGGGCCCGTTCTGGGTGAAAAGACGGTGCCCGATTTCGGCTATTACCACCCCGATAGCGGCGTGGCGCGCGGCTGTGACCTGCCCGACAAACCGATGGTTCTGGTCAGCTTCTACCGCTCCTACCTGACCGCCGCCGATACCGAGCCGGTCGATGCCCTGATCCGCGCGCTTGAGGCGCGTGGCTTTGCCGCCATGGGGGTTTTTGCCGCCTCGCTGAAAAACCCCGATGCCGCGGCCTGGATCCGGGCCGAGACCACCCGCCTGGCCCCCGCCGCCATCGTCAACGCCACCGCGTTCTCGGCGCAGGGGGCGGATGGCGCACCCTCGCCGCTCAACACCACCGGCTGTCCGGTGTTTCAGGTGGCGCTCTCGACTGCGCGGCGCGGGGAATGGGCCGAGGCCGAACGCGGCCTCTCGCCCGCCGATCTGGCGATGCATGTCGTGTTGCCCGAGGTTGACGGGCGCATCTTCGCCGGTGTGGCCAGCTTCAAACAGCCGGGCCGGCGCGACCCCGATCTTGAATATTCCCGCTTCGCCCACCGCGCCGATGCGGGCCGCATCGCCGCCATTTCCGATCGGGTCTCGGCCTGGCACCGGCTGGCGACGCGCCCGTCTGCCGAAAAGCGGCTGGCGCTGGTGCTGTCCACCTATCCGGGGCGCGACTGGAACCTGGCCCATGCGGTGGGCCTGGATGCGCTGGCCTCCTGTGCGGAAATTCTGCGGGCGCTGACCGAAACCGGCGTTGATACCGGCCACGTCCCCGATCTGGGCCATGCCTTGCTGAGCCAAAAGATCGCGTGGCCCATTGCGGATTACATCGCCGCGCTGGACCGTCTGCCCGGCCAGCTGCGCGACGATCTGACCGCCGCCTGGGGCGACCCCGAGGCTGACCCGGCCTGCGAAAACGGCACCTTCCAATTCGCAGCCCTTCAGAGTGGCAAAGCCACCATCGCCCTGCAACCCGAACGCGGCGATGTGGCGTCGCGCGACGACGATTACCACGATCTCGCCCGCACCCCGCGCCATGGCTATGTTGCGTTCTACCTCTGGCTGACGGCCGGGGCCGACGCCCTGATCCATGTCGGTGCGCATGGCACGCTGGAATGGCTGCCGGGCAAGGCGGTGGCGCTGTCTGACACCTGCTGGCCCGAGGCGCTGACCGGCCCGCTGCCTGTCATCTACCCCTTCATTGTCAACGATCCCGGCGAGGCCGCGCAGGCCAAACGCCGCATCGGGGCGGTGACCATCGGCCACCTGCCGCCGCCCATGGCCGAGACGGTGCTGCCGGAAAACATGGGTCGGCTGGAACATCTGCTGGATGAATATTCCACCGCCGACGGGCTGGACCCGGCCCGCCGCGACCGGCTGATCGCCGATATCCGGGATGAGGCGCGGGCCACCGGTGTCGAGGCCGATCTGGGCATCCCTGAGGGCGCATCGGCGGCCGAGGCCATCACCCGCATCGACCGGTTTGTCTGCGATATCAAGGAAAGCCAGTATGGCGACGGCCTGCATATCTTTGGCACCGGTGACTGCGGGGCCGGGGAACGCGCCGGGCTGGCGGCGGCGCTGAAGGGGCAGCTGGTTGCGCCCGGCCCCTCCGGCTCGCCCCACCGGGGCAGGGCGGATGTGCTGCCGACGGGGCGCAACCTCTTTTCCACCGATCCGCGCGCGGTGCCGTCGCGCTCGGCCCATGCGCAGGGCGTCAAGCTGGCCGAGGAACTGCTGCGCCGCCATTTGCAGGATCACGGCGACTGGCCGCGCGGGCTGGTGATCGATCTTTGGGGCTCGGCCACGATGCGCACGGCGGGCGAAGAATTTGCCATGGCGCTGCATCTGGCCGGGCTGGCCCCGAAATGGGATGATGGCAGCGAACGGGTGTCGGGCTTCGAGGTGATCCCGCTGGCCCTGCTGGACCGGCCCCGCATCGACGTGACGCTGAGGGTCTCGGGCCTTTTTCGCGATGTCTTTCCGGGCCTTGCGCAGATGTTCGAGGCCGCCGCCGCCGCACTGTCCGAGCGCGACGAGACGCCCGAGGATAACCCCTACCGGACCGCCGCCGCGCGCGTTTTCGGCCCCAAACCCGGCCAATACGGGCTGAACATGACCCCGCATCTGGACGATTATTCCGACGCCGCGCGCGCGGCGGCGGGCGAGGCGTGGCTGGCGGCGTCGTCTTTCGCCATCGACGCGCAGGGGGCCTCGAGCGAGGCGCGCGCGGAACTTGAAGCCCGCGTGAGGGCCGCCGACAGTTTCGTGCATTTGCAGGACTTGCCGGAAACCGACCTCCTGATGGCCTCGGATTACGCCGCGCATGAGGCGGGTTTTGCCGCCGCCGTGGCGCGGCTTGGCGGCGACGCACCGGCGCTCTACCATATGGACGCGACCCGGCCCGACGCCCCCCGCGCCCGCGACCTGACCGAGGAGATCGCCCGCGTCACCCGCGCCCGCGCCGCCAATCCCGACTGGGCCGATGGCATGATGCGCCACGGCTTTCGCGGGGCCGCCGAAATTGCCGCGACACTCGATCATCTGGCGGCCTTCGCCCATCTCGCCGCCGCCGTGCCGCCGCATCTCTTTGATCTCTACCATGACGCCACGCTTGGCCGCGCCGATCTGGTCGATTTCATGGAAAAGGCAAACCCGGAGGCTCTGGCCGCCCTCAGCGCCCGGTTTCAGGCGCTGCACGAGGCGGGGCTTTGGGTTACCCGGCGCAACTCGATTGCCGCCAGCCTCGAGGCCGCACAATGAGCGCCCCGGTCATACGCGGCTGGTGCCCCGGCGCATGGGCCCCGATGATGTCGGGCGACGGGCTGGTGGTGCGGCTCCGCGCCCCCTTCGGGCGCTTCTCGCCAGAGCAGGCGGCGGGCGTCGCGGATCTGTCGCAGCGGTTCGGCAATGGCCTGCTGGATCTGTCGGTCCGCGCCAACCTGCAACTGCGCGGCGTGGCCGAGGCCGATCATGGCGCATTGATCGAAGGGCTGACCGCGCTTGGCCTTGTCGATCCCGACGCGGCGACCGAAGCGCGGCGCAATATCGTGATGTCTCCGTTCTGGCGGGAGGGCGATACCGGGCACCAGATTGGCGCTGCCTTGAACAGCGCGCTCACGGCACCCGGCGCACCGCAGACACCGGGCAAGTTCGGCTATGCGGTCGATTGCGGACCGATCCCCCTTTTGCGAGACATCTCTGCCGATATCCGCATTGAAGCGGCGGGGGATGGCCTGATCTGCCGCGCGGATGGCTCCGATAGCGGCGCGCGCGTCACGGCCCGGACCGCCGCCGAATCCGCGCTGGAGCTGGCGGCCTGGTTCCTGTCGTCGGGCGGCGCCCCAAATGGCCGGGGCCGGATGGCGGCGCATGTGGCAAGAGGCGCGGCCTTGCCACAGAAATTCTGTGAAATCAGTCAGATGGCGGTCGGTGCCGCGCGTTTCAAGCCCGGCCCAACCGGACAGGGCCAGCTCGTGGCGCTGGAATTTGGCCAGATCACCGCCGATACGCTGGCGGCCCTGGCCAAGCTCGCCCCGATCCGCCTGACCCCATGGCGGATGCTGCTGCTGGAAGGCCGTGACATGAGCCCCAACCTGCCCGGCCTGATCCATGACGCCGACGACCCGCGCCTGGCGATCTCGGTCTGCACCGGCGCGCCGGGTTGCCCGCAGGGGCTGTCCGACACCCGGCCCCTGGCCCGCGCCCTTGCGCCCGATCTGCCCCGTGGCCAGCACCTGCATATCTCGGGCTGCGCCAAGGGCTGCGCCCATCCCGGCCCCGCGCCTCTGACCCTTACGGCCACCGCGCAAGGCCGGTTCGACCTCATTCGCAACGGTCGCGCGGGCGATCCGCCCGATGCCACCGCCCTGACCCGAGATGCCCTTACAAAGGCCCTGACCCATGCCCCATAGCTATGAAACCAACGGTGCCGCGATCTATGCCGAGAGCTTTGCCACCATCCGCGCCGAGGCCGATCTGGCCCGGTTCGATGGCGATGAGGAAGGCGTGGTTGTCCGCATGATCCATGCCGCAGGTCTTGTCGGGCTTGAACAAGACGTGCGGTTTTCACCCGGCATGGCCGCCGCCGCGCGCGCCGCGCTGGCCGGTGGCGCGCCCATTCTCTGCGATGCCTATATGGTCAGCGAGGGCATCACCCGCCCGCGCCTGCCCGCCAATAACGAGGTAATCTGCACCCTGCGCGACGCCCGCGTGCCCGAAATGGCGCGCGACATGTCCAACACCCGCTCCGCCGCCGCGCTGGAGCTGTGGCGCCCGCATCTGGCCGGTGCGCTGGTGGCCATCGGCAACGCCCCCACTGCGCTGTTTCACCTGCTGAACATGCTGGAGGATCCCGCCTGCCCGCGCCCCGCCGCCATCATCGGCTGCCCGGTGGGCTTTGTCGGCGCGGCGGAATCGAAAGAGGCGCTGATGGCGGATCTGCCCGTGCCCGCGATGATCGTGCGCGGCCGGCTTGGCGGCTCGGCCATTACGGTGGCCGCCGTCAACGCGCTGGCATCGAAGGCGGAATGAGCATGGGCAAGATCATCTGCACAGGGCTCGGCCCCGGCGACCCCGATCTGATGAGCGTCCGTTCGGATCACCTGATCCGGGATGCGCCCCATGTCGCCTATTTCCGCAAGGCGGGCCGCAAGGGGCAGGCCCGCCAGATCGTCGAGGGCATGCTGCGCGGCGATGTGACGGAACATGCGATGGAATATCCCGTCACCACCGAGATCGAGGTCAGCGACCCGGAATATAACCGTGTCCTGGCGGCCTTTTACGAGGATTGGGCGGATCGGCTGGCGGAACTGGCGCGAAGCGAGGACGTGGTGGTGCTCTGCGAGGGCGATCCGTTTTTCTTCGGCTCCTTCATGCATCTGCATTCCCGCCTGCAAGGCCGGGTCACGGTCGAGATCGTGCCGGGCATTACCGGCATGTCGGGGTGCTGGACGGCAACGGGTCAGCCGATCACCTGGGGCGACGATGTGCTGACCGTTGCGATGGCGACCCTGCCCGAGGCCGAACTGGCGCGCCGGTTGCAGGACACCGACGCCGCCGTGGTGATGAAGATCGGGCGCAATCTGGAGAAGCTGAAACGCGCGCTGGCGGCGGCGGGGCGTCTGGATGATGCCTGGCTGGTCGAGCGTGGCACGATGCCCGCGCAAAGCGTGCAGAAACTGACCGAGTTCGAGGGCGAGGCCCCCTATTTCGCCATCGCCATCCTGCATGGTCAGGGGCGCAGGCCATGACCGGGTGGGTTGTCGTGGCGGGGCTGGGTCCGGGGCGCGAAACCCTTGTCACGCCCGAGGTGCAGGCCGCTCTGGCCGAGGCCACCGATATCGTGGGCTATATACCTTACGTGCGCCGGGTTCCCGACCGCGCGGGCCTGACCAAACACGAGACCGACAACCGGGTGGAGCTGGAGCGCGCCGCCCATGCGCTGGACATGGCGGCGGCAGGCAAGCGGGTTGTCGTCGTGTCCTCGGGCGATCCCGGCGTCTTTGCCATGGCCTCGGCGCTATTCGAGGCGCTGGAGGCGGGCCCGCCTGCGTGGCTGGATCTTGATATCCGGGTCTTGCCCGGCATCACCGCGATGCTGGCCGCCGCCGCCCGGCTGGGCGCGCCTCTGGGCCATGATTTCGCGGCAATCAACCTGTCCGACAATCTCAAACCCTGGGATCTGATCGAACACCGGCTGCGGCTGGCCGGACAGGCGGGCTTTGCCATGGCCTTCTACAATCCGCGCTCGGCCGCGCGCCCGCATCAATTTGCTCGCGCGCTGGAGATCCTGCGCGCCGAATGCGGCGGCCAGACCCTGATCTCCTTTGCCCGCGCCGTCAGCACAGCCGAGGAAAGCGTCACCACCGTGACGCTTGAGGAGGCGACCCCGGAGATGGCCGATATGCGCACCGTGGTGATCGTCGGCAATCGCGATACGCGCCGGGTGGGGAGCTATGTTTACACGCCCCGGTCGGCCTCATGACCCAGCCAGCGCAGCACCGCGTCCACACTGTCCAGCACATGGCGACCCGGCAGAGCAGGACGGTCGATCATGATGACCGGCAGCCCCAGCACGCGCGCGGCTGTGATCTTGGCCTCCGCCCCCGCGCCCCCGCTGTTTTTCGCCACGACATGGCTGATGCGATGGGCCTGCATCAGGTCGGTGTCGCCCGCCAGATCAAAGGGGCCGCGCGCAATAACGGCATGGGCATCGGGCAAGGGCAACGGCCCCTTCGGCGGATCGACCAGCCTGAGCAGATAGAAATTGCCGGACTTCGGCGCAAATTCCCCGATATGCTGCTTGCCGATGGCCAGAAACACCCGCGCGCCGGTTTCGGGCAACGCTGCGACGGCAGCGGCGATATCGGCCACGCGGATCCAGGCATCGCCCTTGCCCACCTGCCATTGCGGGCGTTCAAATGCGGCCAGCGCGACTCCGGTGCGGGCGCAGGCGCGTACCGCATTGGCGCTGATCTCCGCCGCGAAAGGGTGCGTGGCGTCAACGACATGGGTGATTGCCTCGGCCTTCAGGTATTCCACCAGCCCATCGACACCGCCAAACCCGCCGACCCGCGTCGGCAGGGGTTGGCCTGCGGGATTGCCGGTGCGCCCGGCATAGGAGAAGATCGCGTCATGCCCCCGATCGGCCAGCGCCCGGGCCAGGTCCGAGGCCTCGGTCGTGCCGCCGAGCAAAAGGAGACGTGTCATGGCTGATCCCTGGCTGAGCATCATCGGCTTGGGCGAGGATGGCCTGAACGGCCTGCCGCCTGCAAGCCGCGCCGCGCTGGCGGCGGCGGAAATCGTCTTTGGGGGCCCCCGGCATCTCGAATTGGCAGAGATCGACGCGCGCGGACACCCCTGGCCGGTGCCGTTTGACGTGGCCCCCGTGCTGGCGGCGCGCGGTCGCCCGGTGGCTGTGCTCGCCTCGGGCGATCCGTTCTGGCACGGCGCGGGTGGATCCCTGGTGAAACACCTGCAACGCGGCGAATGGCGCGGCTTTCCCGCCCCTTCGGTGATCTCTCTGGCCGCCTCCGCCCTCGGCTGGAGGCTGGAGGAGGTTCAGGCCCTCGCCCTGCACGCCGCCCCGTGCGAGAGGCTGACCCCGATCCTCGCGCCCGGCGCGCAAATTCTCTGCACCTTGCGCGATGGCGATGCGGTGGCTGCGCTGGCCGCATGGCTGACCGACCGAGGCTTTGGCGCATCGCGCCTGACCATCATGGAGGCGCTTGGCGGCCCACGGCAGCGCATCCGCGAAACGCCCGCCTCGCTCTATAGATTCACCGATGTCGCGCACCCCGTCACCGTCGCCATCGACGCCCTCGGCGCGCGCGCCCTGCCCCGCGCCCCGGGCCTGCCCGATGACCTCTTTGCCCATGACGGCCAGATTACCAAACGCCCGATCCGCGCGCTGACGCTCTCGGCCCTGGCGCCGCGCCCCAATGAGCATCTGTGGGATCTCGGGGCCGGGTCCGGGTCCATCTCGGTCGAGTTCTGCCTCGCGGCCCCCGGCACCACCGCCAGCGCCGTTGAAACCCGCCCCGACCGGGCCGAAAACATCCGCGAGAACGCGCGTCGCTTTGGCCTCGATCACCGGTTGGAGGTGCATGAGGGGGCCAGCCTCGATCTGCTGGATGCCCTGCCCGACCCGGATGTGATTTTCATTGGCGGCGGCGCGTCGGAGGACCTGCTGGCGGCGCTCTGGCGGCGCATGGCCCCCGGCACCTCGCTGGTGATGAACGCCGTGACGCTGGAAACCGAGGCGCTGCTCACCCGCTGGCACGGCGACAAGGGCGGGCATCTCCTGCGGGTCGAGACCGCCGAGGCCGGGGCGCTCGGCACCATGCGCGGCTGGGACCGGGCGCGGCCGGTTCTGCAATGGAGTGTCACGACATGATCGTGGCGGGGATCGGGTTGCGGGCCGAAGCCTCGGAGGCTGCCATCGGCGAGGCGCTTGCCCTGACGGGTGGTTCGCCGGACCTGCTGGCCTGTCTGGAAATCAAGAAAGCCGCCGCGCTGACCGCATATGCCGAAAGCCGAGCCCTGCCCGTCGTTGCTCTGGATGAAACGGATATTGCCGGCGAACAAACGCTCACCTGCTCGCCGCGCATCAAATCGCGCTTTGCCACCGGCTCGGTGGCCGAGGCGCTGGCCCTTGCAGCCGCCCGCAAAGGCGGGTTTAAGGCGCGCCTGATCGGCCCGCGTGTCCAGAGCCCCTGTGGCATGGCCACCGCCGCCCTTGCACAAAGGATCACGACATGACCGTGCATTTCATCGGCGCAGGCCCCGGCGCGGCCGATCTGATCACCCTGCGCGGGCGCGACCTGATCGCCGCCTGCCCGGTCTGTCTCTATGCAGGCTCGCTGGTGCCCGAGGCTCTGTTGGCCCATTGCCCCGATGGGGCCCGGATCGTGAATACCGCGCCGATGTCACTGGACGAGATTACCGCCGAGATTGCCGCCGCCGATGCCGCCGGTCACGATGTGGCACGGCTGCATTCGGGCGATCTGTCGGTCTGGTCGGCGATGGGCGAACAGCTGCGCCGCCTGCGCGGCCTCGGCATTGCCTATGACGTGACGCCGGGCGTGCCCTCCTTTGCCGCCGCCGCCGCCGCGATGGGCGCGGAGCTGACGCTGCCCGGCGTGGCGCAATCGCTGGTGCTGACGCGCGTCTCGGGGCGCGCCAGCGCCATGCCCGAGGGCGAGACGCTGGAAAATTTCGCCACCACCGGGGCGACGCTGGCCATCCACCTGTCGGTGCATGTGCTGGAGGATGTGATCGACCGGCTCAGCCCCGCCTACGGCCCCGATTGCCCGGTGGCCGTCATCTGGCGCGCGACCTGGCCCGATCAGCGCATCGTCAAGGCGACGCTTGCCACGCTGGAGGCCGCGACCCATGGCGAACGCGGGCGCACCGCGCTGATCCTTGTCGGCCACGCCCTCGGCGCGGAAGATTTCGACGAAAGCTGCCTCTATGCGGGCGATTACGACCGTCGTTTCCGCCCTGTCGGCACCGCGCCCCGTTTTCCCGAGGGTGAGGCATGATCCCCCCCGGCCTGATCATATCCGCGCCCGCCTCGGGCACCGGCAAGACCACCTTGATGCTGGGATTGCTGGCCGCTCTCGCCGCGCGCGGGCAAACCGTGCAGCCCTTCAAATCCGGCCCCGATTATATCGACCCCGGATTTCACCGCGCCGCATCGGGGCGGCCTTCGGTCAATCTGGACAGTTGGGCGATGTCGCGCGACATGCTGGCGGGGCTGATTTCGGGCGCGGGCGGCGCTGATCTGATATTGGCCGAGGGCTCGATGGGGCTCTTTGACGGGGTGGCAGGCGCGGGCGAATGCGGCACCGGATCCAGCGCCGGGATCGCGGCGCTGACGGGATGGCCGGTGGTTCTGGTGCTCGACACATCGGGGCAGGCGCAATCGGCGGCGGCGGTGGCGCATGGTTTCGCCACCCTGCGCCCGGATGTGCCCTTTGCGGGTGTCATCCTGAACAAGGTCGCCTCCCCCCGGCACGAGGCAATGCTGCGCGCCGGCATGACCGAGGCCGGTATCGAGGTTCTGGGCGTGCTGCCGCGCAGATCCGAGATTGAAATGCCCGAACGCCATCTGGGCCTGGTGCAGGCCGAGGATCAGGGCGATCTGGAGCGGATCCTGCGCGCGGCTGGCGATTTCGTGGCCGAGAATGTGGATCTCGACCGCCTCCTCGCTGTCGCTGGCGCGACAGAGCTCCTCGGCGCGCCCGTGCCGATCACGCCGCCGGGTGGGCGCATCGCCCTGGCCCGCGACGCGGCGTTTTCCTTTGTCTACCCGCATCAGCTGGATGGCTGGCGCGCCGCCGGGGCCGAGATCGCTCTGTTTTCACCGCTGAACGACGAGGCCCCCGACGCCCGCGCCGATATCTGCTGGCTGCCCGGCGGCTATCCCGAACTGCATGCCGGAACATTGGCGGCGGCGGGCACTTTCCGCGCCGGTCTGCGCAAATTCGCCGAAACCGCGCCGGTGCATGGCGAATGCGGCGGCTACATGGCGATGGGGGAGGCTCTGATCGACAAATCGGGCACACGGCACCAGATGGCGGGCTTGCTGGGGCTGGTGACGTCCTTTGCCAAGCGCAAGATGCATCTGGGCTACCGTCTGGCCACGCTTTCCGCCCCGATGCCCGGCCACGAAACCGGCGCGCGCCTGCGCGGCCATGAGTTTCACTACACCACCATTCTGGAGCAGCCCGACGCGCCGCTGGCCGAGGTGCGCGACGCCAATGGCGATCTCGTGCCCGAAACCGGATCGACGCGCGGCCATGCCAGCGGCACGTTTTTCCACCAGATCGCGGAGGCGACATGAGCGGCTTCGTCAGCTTCGTCTCCTCGGGCCCCGGCGACCCTGAGCTGTTGACGCTAAAGGCCGTGGACCGTCTGGCGCAGGCCGACGCGGTTTTGTTCGACGATCTGTCCTCCGGCCCCATCCTGACCCATGCCCGCGACGGCGCGGATCTGATCGGGGTCGGCAAACGCGCCGGGCGGCCGTCGCCGAAACAGGACCACGTCAGCAAGCTCTTGGTCGACTATGCCCGCACCGGTCAGCGCATTGTGCGCCTGAAATCGGGCGATTGCGGTATTTTCGGACGGCTGGAGGAAGAGATCGTGGCGCTCCGCGCGGCGGGGATCGGTTTCGAGATCATCCCCGGCGTCACCGCCGCCTCGGCCGCCGCCGCCGCCGCCGGCATCCCTCTTACACGCCGCCTGACGGCGCGCCGGGTGCAGTTTGTCACTGGCCATGACGTGACCGGCGCATTGCCCGAGGGGTTGGACCTCAGCGCGCTGGCCGATGCAGAGGCCACCACAGTCGTCTATATGGGCAAACGCACCTTTGCCGGTCTGGTGGCGCGACTGGTGGCAGCGGGCCTGCCCGCCGATACGCCCGCGCTGCTGGCCGAGGCGGTTTCGACAGGCGACCAACGCCTCACCCGGACCACCATCACCGATCTGGCGGCGCGACTGGGCCGGTCCGACAGCACGGCACCGGGGCTGATCCTTTACGGGCCGCTGGCCGATGGCTGAGCCGGTCACGATCACCGTCTGCGCAACCTGTGCGCTTGGGCAGGCCGGATTCGCCGCACGGCTGTCAGAGGCGCTGCCCGGCGCGCAGGTGGCAACGGTCGATTGCATGTCGGGCTGCACCCGCCCCTCGACCGTCGCCTTTCGCAGCCCGGGCAAGACAGCCTATCTTTTCGGGGAGATCACCGTCGCCGACCTGCCGCTTCTGCTCCGCTTTCATGACCTCTATGGGCAATCGCGCGACGGGAATTTCGAAGATGCCCGGATATTGGGCGACCTGCGCCTCAAGGCCATTGCCCGAATCCCGGCCTGAGGTCGCATTCAGGCCGAATTCAGCCCCTTTTCGCCATTGACCGAAACAGGCACCGCAACGCATATTCAAACGATGTGGTGTCCCGCATGGCGCAAAGCGCCGGGACTGAAACGGGAACGGGGTCAGGGCGGACCAAGATGCGGCGCCCCATGCCTCGACCGCCCCCGCGACTGTAAGCGGTGAGCGGCTTTTCATTCACCCACTGCCGGGATCTACCGATCCTGGTGGGAAGGGGAAAAGCCGCGTCACAAGCCGCGAGTCAGGAGACCGGCCATGTGCGTTGAAACCCTAATAGCCGTCGGGTGTGACGGCTCGGAGATAGAAAAAACATGTCGCACGCAATCGCAACAAGCGCCGCACAAGCCCAATCCAAGCTGACGAGCATTCTGTTTGTCGCCCTTCTGGGCGCGGGCATCATCTTTGCCGCGGGCTATGCCCAATCGACCGTTTTGCATGACGCCGCCCACGATCTGCGCCACGCCACCGGCTTTCCCTGCCACTAAGCGCGCATAAGTTAATCAGATGACATTTCGTATGTTGGCCGGCGGCATGATCGCGGGCTTTGCAGCAGGCCTGTTGGCGGCCCTGCTGCATTTCGCATTCATCCAGAACACGCTTCTTCTGGGGGAAGATTACGAATCAGGTACGGCGGTCCACTGGGCTGGCATACCGACGGAAACCGGGGCCGCGGAGGCAGACGCAGCGCCCCCTGAGGTCGCGGCAGAAGCCATGGCAGATGCCGAAGACGGTGAAAGCCCGGTGATCCGCAACGCGCTGACGGTGCTCTTTACCGGGTTTATCTATTCCGGCTACGGCCTCGTCCTGGTGGCCGCGATGCAGGTGCCGGGCCTGTTCGGGCGCAAAGTCAATCCGCGTGACGGGGTGCTTTGGGGGTTGGCGGGCTTCGCCGCAGTCCAGATGCTGCCATCTATGGGGTTGCCGCCGCAATTGCCCGGCACCTTGTCGGCCGATGTGCAGCTGCGCCAGATCTGGTGGGTTGCGACGATCATCGCGACCATCACCGCCTTTGGTCTGCTGGCCTATGGGCGCGGTCTGCTGTGGACGGTGGCCGCGATTGCCCTGCTGGCCGCGCCGCATCTGATCGGCCCGCCTGAGATCGAGGGCTATTGGGGCTATGCTCCACCCGAGCTGGGAGCCGAGTTCGCAACCCGCGTTCTGGGCGTCGGCATGGTGGCCTGGGCCTTCCTGGGGTGGCTGGTGATGCGGGTGGCCCCCCCTCAAGAGATGGCCTGACCCCGGGCGTGCCCCCTTGAACAGAATGCCGCCCCGCGCCACAAGCGTCGGGGCGGCTTCACGAAAGGACGCAAGGCGATGATCGCGCTCACCCTTGTCGGCATTGGCACCGGCAACCCCAAGCACCTGACGCTGCAGGCGATCGAGGCCCTGAACGCGGCCGATCTGATCCTGATCCCGACCAAGGGGCCGGCCAAGGACGATCTGGCCGGGCTGCGCCGCCGGATCTGCGCCGATATGGTCCGCGCGCCGGCCGTGCGCATTGCCGAATTTGCGCTGCCCGAGCGTGATCCTGCCATCCCCGATTATGCCGCCCGCGTCGATGCCTGGCATGACAACATCGCGGCTATCTGGGTCGATGAAATCCGCACCCATATCGGCACGACAGGCCGGGTGGCGTTCCTGGTCTGGGGCGACCCCTCGCTTTATGACAGCACCCTGCGCATTGCCGAACGGGTGGCGCGCGATCTGCCGATGCAGATCCATGTCATCCCCGGCATCACCGCCATCCAGGCCCTGACCGCGGGCCATGCCATTCCCCTGAACCGGATCAACGCGCCCGTGACCATCACCACCGGGCGCCAGATCCGCGATCATGGCTGGCCCGAGGCGGCCGACAGCGTCGTGGTGATGCTGGATGGCGAATGCAGTTTCCAGGCGCTGGACCCGACCGGCCTGCAAATCTGGTGGAGCGCCTATGCCGGGATGGCAGAAGAGATCACCCTCTCAGGCCCCCTGTCCGATATCGCGGCTGAGATCGTCGAGACCCGCGCCAACGCCCGCGCCGCGCATGGCTGGATCATGGATATCTACCTGCTCAGACGGCCCTCCCCGGCCTGATTGCGACGCGGTCACCGTCGCGAACCGGCGGTTTTGGCGGGGTTTGCCGCCGCTAGGCTCGGGCCATAACACGCAACGGGAGGCCGCCGCCCCATGACCCTCAGCATCCCCGCCCCGGGCCCGGTTTTCGACCGCCTTGCCGCTTTCACCCTGACGCAGGAGGCGGCGGACATACCGGCATCAGCCCGCGCGCGCGCCGCCCTCCTGCTCCTGGACACGCTCGGCATCGCGGCGGCCGCCGCCCCGATGGAGGCCGGGATCATCGCCCGCAATACCGCCGTGGCGCTCTATGGTGCGGGCGATCCCGGACAGGCGGTGCCGATCCTTTTCGACGGGCGAAAGGTCAGCATCGCGGGGGCCGGGTTTGCGGCAGCCAGCCAGATCGACAATCTCGATGGTCATGACGGGTTCAACCCGGTCAAGGGCCATATCGGCGTGGCGGTGGTGCCGGCGCTGGCGGCATTGGCGGCGGCGCGACCCGATCTGGGCGGCACCGAGGCGCTGGCCGCCCTTGTCATCAGCTACGAGGTTGCGGGCCGGGCCGGTCTGGCGCTGCACGATAGCGTCAGCGATTACCACACCTCGGGGGCGTGGAACGCGCTCGGTGTGGCGGCGATGGCGGCGCGCCTGCGCGGGCTGAACGCCGATCAGTTGCGCCACGCGCTCGGCATTGCCGAATATCACGGGCCGCGCAGTCAGATGATGCGCGAAATCGCCAATCCCACGATGCTGCATGACGGGTCGGGCATGGGCGCGATGGTGGGGCTGTCGGCCGCCGTGATGGCCGAGGCAGGCTTTACCGGTGCCCCCGCGATCACGCTGGAGGGCCCTGAGGCCGCCGCCCATTGGGAGGATCTGGGCCGAGTCTGGCAGACCGGGCTGCAATATATCAAGCCCTATCCGATCTGCCGATGGGCGCATGCCCCGATCGATGCGGCCCGCGCGCTGCGCCGCAATCATGGGCTGACCCCCGACCAGATCACCGGCATCGCCATCCGCAGCTTTGCCAATGCGGTGGCGCTCTTTCCCGGCCTGCCAGACACCACCAGCCAGGCGCAATATTCGCTGGCCTTCTCGGTCGCGGCGATGCTGACCCATGGCCAGGTCGGGCTTGCACAGATCTCGGAGGCGGGCCTTGCCGATCCGCAAGTGGCGCGGCTGGTCGCGGTGACCACGCTACAGACCGAACCGCGCCACGAGGCGCGGTTCCCCGATGGCCGATGGGCCGATATCGAAATCACGCTGGCCGACGGGCGGGTGTTGAAATCGGGCGATCACAATGCCCGCGGCGGCCCCGATGAACCGTTTTCAGCGGAAGATATCTGCACCAAGTTCATGTCCTTTGCGGCCCCTGTTCTGGGCCAGGCGCGCGCAGCATCCATTCGCGACGCCTGTCTCGCGCTTGACACCGGTGACGCGCCGTTTGCCACGCTTGTTGATCTGCTCTACGCGGCCCCATGACCGGCGCGTGCTTACCCCCCCGGCGCTGCCATCTGAAAGGGACACCATGACCCCACCCACCGTGATCCTGCACACCAACGAGGCCGAAGAGGCGGTCCAGATCGTTGCTGACGCCCATCCCGATCTGGATCTGCATGGCTGCGACAGCCACGCCGCCCTGCCCGGCCTGATTGCCGCGACCGGGGCCGAGGTGGTCTATTCCGTCCGTTTCGCAGACAGCCTGCCCTTTCCGCGTGCCGCATTGGTCGGCGACGGACCGGTCCGATGGGTCTCGGTCGGCGGTTCCGGCATCGACCATCTGGTGCCCTGGGACAAGACCCGCGTTACCGTGACCAATGCCGCCGGGGTCGCCGCCGACATGATGGCCGAATACGTGCTGGGCACCTATCTGAGCTTCACGCTCGATCTGGCCCGGTTTCGCGGGCTTCAGGCCGAGCGGCGCTGGATTTCCGACGGCGCGGTCCGCCCGGCCATGGGCGGGACGGTTCTGGTCCTGGGTCTGGGCAAGACCGGTCAGGCCGTGGCGCGGCGGATGCGGGCGATGGGGCTGACGGTGTTGGGCGTGCGCGCCCGCCCGCAGGAGACACCGAATTGCGACGAGGTCCATGGCATGGAGGCGCTGCCGGGCCTCTGGCCGCGCGCCGATCTGGTGGTGGCCTGCGTGCCGCTTTTGGAGAGCACGCGCGGGTTGATCGACGGGGCCGCCTTTGCCGCGATGAAACCGGGTGCCGTGCTGGTCGATGTCTCGCGCGGCGGGGTCACCGACGAGGCGGCCCTGATCGCAGCCCTTGGATCGGGGGCCATCCGGGGGGCCGCGCTGGATGTTTTCGCGACCGAGCCCCTGCCCGAAGAGAGCCCGCTCTGGGGCATGGAAAACACCATCATCACGCCGCATTGTTCCTCGGTCGATGCCGGGTGGTCGGCCCGCTCGGTCCATATGTTCGCCGAAAATCTCGGCCGCTACCGTCGCGGCGAGGTGCTGAGCAATATCGTCGATCCCGCACGCGGATATTGAAGCACTTGTCAGAAGCCGTGTGAAATGTGCATCGCTGAACGCGTTGAAATCCGTGATTTCAGGCAGCGTTGAGCGATGCAGGTTCCTCTGAAAGTGCTATTGAAGCCGGTCAAACAAAGCGCCCGGATGCTGCTCACCGCGCGGCAGGTCCAGCGCCCGCATCAGGCCAAAGATCATCGCCTGATTGGACGTGATCACCGGCTTGCCAAGCGCCGCCTCGATCCGCGCCACCGCCTCGACGGCGCGCATATCGGTGCAGGAGAGCACGACCGCCTCAGCATCCGGGCAATCGGCCCGCAGCGCCAGCTCCATCACCTCGTCAGGCGTCAGCTCGCCCTGGCCGTAATTGCCCAATTCCCGGCCAATATCGGCGCGCCTCACGGTCTCGATCCCGTTTTGCGCCAGGAACGCCACCGCCCGGTCGTTGATCTCGCCCAGATAGGGCGACGAGAACCCCACCCGGCTCAGCCCGAGCGCCTGAATACCGGCAACCAGCGCACCGGCAGCGGTGATCGACACCGCCCCCGACAGCGCCTTGATCCGCGCCGCCAGATCGCGGTCAAACGCCGGGCCATGGGTCAGCGTGGCCGAGGTGCAGCCATAAAGAATGGCCGCCGGGCGCACGCCGGAAAGCAGCCGCAGGGTTTCGGATATATCCGACGCGCCCAGCCCCGCCATCTGGTCGGCCCCCGGAATTTCATCGACATCATAGCCGCCCATCCGGGCGAAATGCATGCTGCCCCCGGCCGGGCAGAGCGCCACCATGTCGGGTTCGAGATTGGTATTGGTGAAGGGCACCAGCACGCCGATTTTCGGGCCGGAACGCGGGGTGGTCATGGAGTTTCCTTTCCAAACGGGGCCAGAATGCGGGCCACGTCGCGCATCGCCTCTGCGGCCCCGACCGTGACGCGCAGACACTGCGGCAGCCCGTATCCGCCCATGGCCCGCAACAAGAACCCACCGGCGCGCAGGGCCTTATCGGCGGCATCGGCGGTGGCGGCATCGGCAAAGGGGATCAGCACGAAATTGGCGTGGCTTTCGGGAATCGCAAGGCCTGCTTCGGTTAATGCACGGGAAAATTCGCCCCGGATCGCCGCCGTATTCGCCACGATGCCTTGCATATGGCCTTGGTCGCGCATCGCCGCCGCCGCCATTGCCTGCGACGCCGCCGCCACGTTGTTCGGATTCAACAATTTGCGCGTCTGGGTGGCAATCTCTTCGGGAAACAGGCCCCAACCGACCCGGGCCGCCGCCAGCGCATAGGCTTTGGAAAAGGTCCGCAACACGATCGTGTTGCCCTGATCGGCCAGCGCAAAGACCGGCCCCGGCGGCTGATCGTCAAACTCGCCATAGGCCTGATCGACGGCCAGGATCACATCCTCGGGCAATCCCGCGCGCAGCCGCAATATCTCCGCATTCTCGATCCGGGTGCCGGTCGGATTGCCGGGATTGCACAGGAACACGATCCGGGTCGCCGGTGTCACGGCGGCCAACAGCGCATCGACATCGACCCGTAGTTCGGGCTCGGGCACGGTAACATAATCGGCGCCCGCCTGCCCGCAGGCCGTGGCCACAAAGAGATAGCCATGCGCCGTGCCCAGAATGCGATCGTCGGGGCCCGCATAGGCGCGGATGAGGGCCCCGATCAGCTCCATCGAGCCCGCACCGCAAAGGATCCGCTCTGCCCGCAACCCATGCGCCCCGGCGATGGCGGCGCGCAGATCCCGCCAATCCGGATCGGGATAGAGCGCGCCATCCTTCAGCGCCTGCACCCCGGCCGCCAGAGCCAGGGGCGACGGCGCAAACGCGCTTTCGTTCTGGGCCAGCGAGATCATGCCCGGCGCGCTAGTGTCGGCCAGCGCATAAGGGGCCATCGCGGCCACGTTTGCCACCGGGCCGATCATGATGCACCGCCATAGGCCCGGGCCCCCTCGGGCGTGATCAACCCGGCCTCAAGATCGCGCGCCAGGGCCTTGCGGCCCCGCTCCCCGGGCGGGCCGAACCCGCCGCCGCCGGGCGTGTCGAAGATCAGCCGCTCGCCCGGTTCCACCCGCAATTCGCATTTGCCGGGAATGTCATCGGCACGCCCCGTGACCTGAATGCGCCCCGGTGCCCCCGCCATGCCGCCCGCCCGGCCCCGCGCCGGATTGCGCAGCCGCTCGACCGACAGAAACACCAGAAACGGGTCGCCCTGGGCGGCCTGCATCTCGATTCTTTGGCCAAGCCCGCCGCGCGTGGTGCCGGGGCCGCCCGTGTCGGGCAGCAATTCGCGCCGCCAGACGGTGACCGGGGCCACGGCCTCGGTGATTTCCACCTGCGAGCCGAACACGCCCGATGGAAACGCCGTCGCCGACAGGCCATCGGAGCCGGGCCGCGCGCCGGTGCCGCCGTTATGGACCAGTTCGACGGCAAATTCCCGGCCGCCATTTCGCGCCGTTTCAGGCACATGGCGCAGCGGCAGATCATACATGCACGAGGCCCCTTCCGCCGGCACCCGGCCCGGCAATGCCTGCGCCAGACAGCCCAACACCAGATCGGGCGTCATCTGGCCCAATGTGTGGCGCATCGCCACCGGGGCGGGGCGCTCTGCATTCAGGATGCAACCCGGCGGGCCGGTCACGCAAAAAGGCGCGAGCGAGCCAGCATTATTCGGAATATCCGGCCCGATCAGACAGCGCAGGGCAAAGACGGTATAGGCGGCGGCATAGTTCAGCGGCACGTTGATGCCCTTGGACGAGCACCCCGAGGTGCCCGCGAAATCGACGTGTATCCCGGCCTCCGAGATGGTCAGGGCCGCGTGCAGGTCCAGCTCCGCCTCGTAGCCATCAACCGTCAGGTGGTTGCGGTAGGTGCCCGCGGGCAAGGCCGCAATGGCCTCCCGCGTGCCGCGTTCCGAGGTGTCGATGATATAGGCCGCCAGCGCCTCCAGATCCTCCAGCCCGAACTCCACCATCATCGCCACCAGCCGCGCGGCCCCGGCCTCGCAGCAGGCGATAAGCGCGTAGATATCGCCCTCATTGGCAATGGGCTCGCGGCTATTGGCTTTGACGATCTCCAATAGCAGAGGGTTGACCTGACCGCCCTCGACCAGCTTGCAGGGCGGGATAAGCAACCCCTCATCGTAGATATCCGACCCTTCCGGCCCCATCCCCAGCCCGCCCAGATCGACCAGATGCGAGGTGCAGGAGGTGAACCCCACCACCCGGCCGCGATGAAAGGCGGGCATCATCAGCAGGAAATCGTTCAGATGGCCCGAGGCCAGCCAGGGATCGTTGGTCATATAGATATCGCCGGGTTTCATATCCTGAACCGGGAACCGGGCGCGCAGGGTTTTGACAGCCTCGGCCATCGTGTTGATATGACCGGGCGTTCCGGTCACCGCCTGCGCCAGCATGCGGCCGCGCGCGTCGAAAATCCCTGCGGAAATATCCCCGCATTCGCGCACGATAGGTGAAAACGCGGCCCGGATCAGGGTCTGGCCCTGTTCCTCGACAACGGCCAGCAGGCGGTTCCACATCACTTGCAGGCGGGACGCAGTCAGAGCGGTCATGGGCGGTCTCCTTCCATGCGGGTCAGGATCAGGTTACCGCGCGCATCCACATCCAGCGTGAAATCGGCGGCAACGAATGTTGTGGTCTGCGGTTCGGTGATCAGCGCCGGGCCAGACACCTGTTGGCCGGGGCTGAGCCCGGCCCGGTCGATCACGGCGGCGTCGCGCGGGCCTTGGGCCACGTCGCAGAAGATCGGCACCGTTCTGGCCTGCGGGCTGCCCTGCCCTTCGGGCAATTCCGGTGGCGCGCCGGGTGCCGGTGGCAGGGTAGATACCCGCACGGCCCAGTTCAGCACCTCGATCTCCATCCCCGGCACGGGGCGCGAGAACTGCCGCGAGTATTCCGCCTCGAACCCGGCAATCAGGGCGGGCAGATCGCCCGCGTGCAAGGCCGCTTCCGGCAGCGCGATCTCGATCTCGTGGCCCTGCCCGTGATAGCGCATGAAGGCGCTGCGCAAGGTCGTAACCGGGGCATCGGGGGCCCCTTGGCGGACCACCTCCAGCGCCTCGGCCGCCATCTCCTGCAACAACGCATTCACCGCCGCCAGATCCAGCGAGGACAGCAGCGAATAGCGGCTGCGCACCAGTTCAAAGGAGACCGGCGCGAAAAGAAACCCGACTGCCGAACCCACGCCGGGATTTTCGGGCACCAGAATGCGGGTGACCCCGGCGCTGCGGGCGACACGGCAGGCGTGCAGCGGGCCGTTGCCGCCAAAGGCGATCATCACCCGCGCGCCCAGATCCTTGCCCGATTCCACCGCATGCAGCCGGGCCGCGCTGGCCATGCTTTCATCGACAATCGCGCCGACCCCGGCGGCTGCCGCCTGCGCATCCAGCCCGAGCGCCCCCCCGATATCGCGCAGCAGCGCGCCCGATGCCGCGCCGGGATCGAGCTGAAACCGTCCCTCGGCAAAGCTTTCGGGCCGGATCAGCCCGAGGGTTATATCAGCATCGGTCACGGTCGGCGCGCGGCCACCGCGCCCAAAGCCCACCGGGCCGGGATCGGAGCCCGCGCTATGCGGCCCCACGGTCAACCGCCCCAGCCGGTCAACAGCGGCAATCGAGCCGCCGCCCGCCCCGATCTCGATCATCTCGATCACCGGAATGCGCACCGGCATGCCCGACCCCTTGATGAACCGCGCCGCGCGGCCGATCTCGAACTGGCGCGAGGTTTGCGGCGTGGCCTTGTCGATCAGGCAGAGCTTGGCCGTGGTGCCGCCCATGTCAAAGGACAGGACATCGTCCAGACCGCAGTCGCGGGCGATTTGCGCCGCCAGTATCGCGCCGCCCGCGGGCCCCGATTCGACCAGCCGGATGGGATAGCGCCGCGCCGTCTGCAAGGTGCACATGCCGCCGCCCGCCGTCATCATCAGGATCGGACAGGCCAGGCCGCCATCGCCGAACCGGGTCTTGAGCGCGGCCAGGTATCCCGCCATCAGCGGCTGGATATAGACATTGGCGACCGTCGTGCTGAGCCGGTCAAACTCGCGCGCCTCGGGGCTCACATCCGACGAGATCGAGATCGCCAGACCGGGCCGCGCCGCGCCAATCCTGTCGCGCAGCCGCCGCTCATGGGCCGGGTTGGCATAGGCATGCAGCAGGCAGATCGCGACCGCCTCTGCGCCGCTTGCATCTATCTGGTCCAGCAGGTCGGGCAGCGCGCCCTCATCCAGCGGCAGCAGCACCTCACCGGCCACCGACATCCGCTCGGCAACGGTAAAGGACCGCGCCCGGGGCACCAGAAAGTCGGGCTTTTCCAGGTCGATATCATATTGGCTGTAGCGCCGTTCATAGGCGATTTCCAGAATATCGCGAAAGCCCTCGGTGGTTACGGTCGCCACCCGCGCGCCGCGTTTCTCGATCAGCGCATTGGTGGCCAGCGTGGTGCCGTGAATGAATCCGGTGACCTCGCGCAATTCCCGCCCGGCCTGCAAAAGCGCCCGGTCGCAGCCGTCCCAGGCGGCCTCGGACGGGTCGTGGTGGCTGGTCAGAACCTTGGTCGAGGCCAAAACGGCCCCGCATTCATCTACAAGAACCGTGTCGGTGAAGGTGCCGCCAATATCGACGGCAAGGCGCAATGCGGGTGCGGGCATGGGATACTCGGAGGATCTGGAAGGAAATGCGAAAGGGCGGCGGGCGATCAGCCCCGTTCAGGCACCAGATCGCAGCCGGTCGCGCGGCGGCCCGTCGCGTCCTTGGCTGGCATGTCGCAGGGCTGTGGCATCGGCCAATCCTTCTTCCTGCGTGCAGGAGGCGCGAAACCGCTGAGTCGATCAAGCGAAATCTTCGGGCCAGCCGGGCGGGACGGTTTTTTGCGCCGGGCATTCGCCACCCCCGCGACAGAGGCGGCCCGCATCATCCCTAATCCGCAAAGAGCCCCGCATAGGCCTCACGCAGCGCGTTTTTCTGGACCTTGCCCATGGTATTGCGCGGCAATTCCCCGGCCAGGATCACCTGCTTGGGCTGCTTGAACCGCGCCAGTTGATCGCCAAGCCCGGCCATGATCGCGGCCTCTTTCAGGCTGCGGCCCTCTTGCGGCACCACCACGGCCACCACCGCCTCGCCGAAATCGGGATGCGGCACGCCGATCACGGCGCTTTCCGACACGCCGGGCAGATCGTCGATCGCGGACTCGACCTCCTTGGGATAGACGTTGAAGCCGCCCGAAATGATCAGATCCTTGGACCGCCCAACGATCTGGACATAGCCATCGCCATCCATCCGCCCCAGATCGCCGGTGATGAAGAACCCGTCCGCGCGCAATTCCTCGGCGGTTTTTTCCGGCATCTGCCAATACCCGGCAAAGACATTGGGCCCGCGCACCTCCAACAGGCCGATTTCGCCCTCTGCCACCTCATCCCCGGTCTCCGGATCGCAGATCTTCAGGTCGACCCCCGGCAGCGGCAACCCCACCGTGCCCGCGCGTCGCTCACCTTCATAAGGGTTCGACGTGTTCATGTTGGTTTCGGTCATGCCGTAGCGTTCCAGAATCGCATGGCCAGTGGCCTTTTCCCACTCAACATGGGTGTCAGCCAAGAGCGGGGCCGAGCCCGAGATAAAGAGCCGCATATTGCGCGCGGCATAACCGAGCCCGGGCTGTTTCAAAAGCCGGGTGTAAAAGGTCGGCACCCCCATCATCGCGGTGGCCTTTGGCATCGCATCCAGGATCGGGCCTTCGTCAAATCCCGGCAGGAACACGCAGGAGCCGCCCGCCATCAACGTGACATTCGTGGCCACGAACAGCCCGTGGGTGTGAAAGATCGGCAGCGCATGGATCAACACATCGCTGTCGGTAAAGCGCCAGAAATCGCGCAGGGTTTCCGAATTCGAGGCCAGCGCCCGATGCGTCAGCATGGCCCCCTTGGACCGGCCCGTCGTGCCCGAGGTATAGAGGATCGCCGCCAGATCACCGGCCCCGCGCGGCACCGGATCGAACCCGGGCACCTCGGCGTCACGCGCATCGGCCAGCGTGCCGGTCTCATCGCCCGCGATGGTGCGGATCCGGGGCACGTCGCACTCCGTCGCCAAAGCCGTCAGCGCTTCGATCCGCGATGGGTCACACACCAACAGCGCCGGGCCGGAATCGGTCAGGAAATAGCGCAGCTCAGGCCCGGTATAGGCCGGGTTGAGCGGCAGGAATACCGCCCCCGACAACACGCAGGCCACATAAAGCTCCAGCATGGTTTGCGTCTTGGGGGCCTGCACCGCCACCCGGTCTCCGGGGGCCACGCCCATGCGCCTGAGCGCGGTGGCCATGCGTTCGGCATTGGCGAAGAACCGGCCATAGCTGGTGACCTCGCCGGTCAGACCATGGGTCAGAAATGGCGCAGCTTCGCGGCCCAGCGAGGCGGCGCGCAACCTGTGTGCAAGATAGTTGGCATCATACATGGCGGGGCCTCATCGGGTGGAAATCTGAGCGCAGAAGGGCCTACCGCGCCCGGATATTCAAGGGCCAACCATGTCTCACCACCGGGTCGATCACCGCGCAGGCGGATCTTCATCTGGCTATACGTGATGCACGCGTTGACCGACTTCGGCCCTAGGCAAGCGCCCGCGCCCGGCCCATACTTGGCCCATGACGGCAGCGCCCACAAAATTCCGCCCCATGCGACAGGCCATGCGCAATCTTGCGCTGCTGGTGCTGCTGGCGACCGGGCTCAGCTTTGCCGCGCTGCCCCGAATCGAACGCTATTTCATCACCCAGACCGGCGCGCGCGAAGAGGCGACGCTCAACCTGGCCACCGCCAGCCTGCGCGGCGCGCTCAGCCGGACCGAGGCGCTGCCCGCGCTGCTGGCCGAGCGCCCGATCCTGTCGCAGATCCTGCGCGACCCGGATAATCAGGGCCTGCTGCCCTTTGCCAATGAACAGCTGCGCCAGACCGCGCTGACCCTCGATCTGGCCGATATCTATGTCATGGATATCGAGGGCACCACGATCGCCGCCAGCAATTACCGGCGCGAGACCTCTTTCGTCGGGCGCAACTTCGCGTTCCGTCCCTATTTCACCGATGCGCTCGCCCAAGGCCGCGGCCGGTTTCATGGGCTTGGCATCACATCCGGGCAGCGCGGCTATTTCTTTTCCGCGCCGATCATCGACAATACGGAAATTCTGGGTGTGGTCGTGGTCAAGATCCTGCTGGACGGCTTCGAACAGACCTGGCGCGACGGTGACAACACCATTTTGGTGACCGATCCCAGCAATGTAATCTTCCTCTCCGACCGAACGGGTTGGATATTCAACACCATCGGCCCCGTCCCTGAACCCGCGATCGAGGCCATCAGCGCCGCCCGGCAATACCCCCTTGACCGGCTGCGCCCGCTGAACGCGGTGCGCGAGAACCTGGGTCCGACGATGGAGATCCTGCGCGTCCAGGGTGCGCAGGACACCGAAGAGTTCGTCACCAATATCGGGCTCATTGCGGCGGCGGGCTGGCGGGTCTGGGTTCTGACGCCCACGGTGCAGGCCGTCCGGCAGGCCCGGCAGGTTCTGGCCCTGCTCATTCTGGCGGTGCTGTTCACCGGGCTCGCGGGCGCGCTTTATTTGCAGCGCCGGGCGCGCCTGCTGGAACGGCTGGCGCAGCAGAAGCTCTATCAGGAGACGCTTGAGGCGCGCGTGGCCGAGCGCACCGCCGATCTCAACGATGCCAATGCGCAACTGACCCAGGAGGTCGAGGATCGCCGCGCCACCGAGGCCCGCCTGCGCCGCACCCAGAGCGAGCTGGTCCAGGCCGGCAAGCTGGCAGCTCTGGGCCAGATGTCGGCCGGGCTGAGCCATGAGTTCAACCAGCCGCTGGCCGCCGTTAAGGCCTATGCCGAAAACGCCGCGACATATCTCGACCGCGACCGGCCCGACGAGGCGCGCAAGAATGTCGGGCTGATCTCGCAGATGGCCGACCGCATGGCCGCGATCTCGAAACATCTGCGCAATTTCGCCCGCCGCCCGCAGGACAAGATCGGGCCGATCCCGCTTCTGGCGGTGCTTGACGATGCGCTGGCGCTGATGGGCGGGCGGATGTCGTCGGCGGGGGCCGAGATCATCTTTGCCCGCCCCGAGGCCGAGATCATGGTGATGGGCGGACAGGTGCGGCTGCAGCAGGTGCTGGTCAATCTGCTGTCGAATGCGCTGGACGCGATGGAGGATGATCCCCGCCCCCGCATCGAGATCGAGATCGCCGCGACCGGCACACGCTGGCAGGTGCGGGTGCGCGACCATGGGCCGGGCCTGTCGCAATCGGCCGAAGCGCAGCTTTTCGACCCGTTCTTTACCACCAAGCGCCCGGGCAAGGGGCTGGGGCTGGGCCTGTCGATTTCCTACAATATCGTGCGCGATTTCGGCGGCACCCTGTCAGCCCATAATCACGCCGATGGCGGCGCGGTCTTTGTCGTTGACCTGACCGCCGCAGCATCAGCCGAGGTGGCCGCCGAATGAACAAGCAAACCATCCTCTTTGTCGATGACGAGGACCACCTGCGCCGGGCCGCCGCGCAAAGCCTGGAGCTGGAGGATCTGAGCGTCACCTGCTTTGCCGAAGGCGGCGCGGCGCTGGCCCATGTGGCGCGCGATTTCGCGGGCGTTCTGGTCACCGATATCCGAATGCCGGGGATGGACGGGCTGACGCTGATGGCGCGCGCGCTGGAGATCGACCCCGAGATCCCCGTCATCCTGGTCACCGGCCATGGCGATGTCGACCTGGCGGTGCAGTCGATGCGCGACGGGGCCTATGATTTTGTCGAAAAGCCATACGACCCCGCGCGGCTTGTCACCACCGTCCAAAGGGCGCTGGAAAAGCGCCGCCTGACGCTGGAAAACCGCCAGCTGCGCAGCCAGGTCGGCGGGCGCGACGCGATCGAGGCGCGGCTGACGGGACGTTCCGAGATCATGACACGCCTGCGCGCCCAGGTCCGCGCCATTGCCGCGACCGAGGCCGATGTGCTGATCGAGGGGGCCACCGGCACCGGCAAGGAGGTCGCCGCGCGCGCCCTGCATCGCGCCTCGGCGCGCGCGGGCAAGCCCTTCGTGCACATCAATTGTGCCGCCCTGCCCGCTGACCTGATCGAAAGCGAGCTTTTTGGCCACGAGGCCGGGGCCTTTGCCGGCGCGACACGGGCCCGCTATGGCCGGTTCGAACATGGCCGTGGCGGCACCGTCTTTCTCGATGAGATCGAGACCATGCCTCAGCCCCTGCAGGCAAAGCTGCTGCACGCGATCCAGAACCGGGCGATCACCCGGCTCGGATCGAATGACCCGGTCGATCTGGATGTGCGGTTCATCGCGGCCAGCAAACAGGATCTGCGGGCCGCAGCCGAAGCCGGCGATTTCCGGGCCGATCTGCTCTATCGTCTGAACGTGGTGACCATCCGCATGCCCGACCTGAGCGAACGCGCCGAGGATGTACCACGCCTTTTCGTGCATCTGACGAGCGAGGCCAGTGCCCGTTACAAGCGCCCGGCCCGTGACATCCCGGGGGCGGTGCTGAATGCGATCGCGGCCCGGCCATGGCCCGGCAATGTGCGCGAATTGCGTAACGCGGCGGACCGGTTCGCGCTTGGGCTCGATCTTGATATCGGCCCGCTGGATATGGGCCGCGGCGAGGCCTTGTCAGATCGCATCGCCCTGCATGAAAAGTCGCTGATTGCGGCCAGCCTCACGGCCCATGGCGGCAGCCTGAAAGAGACCTATGAGGCGCTCGGGCTGTCACGTAAGGCGCTCTATGAAAAGATGCAGAAATACGGCCTGACCCGGGATGCGTTCAGCGGCGACCGATAGCTGATTTCTATGGCTCCCCGGCCCGTCACGCGCTTTGCCCGCGGGGCAGCCGTGATCGTGCCGGGCCTGCTTGTGGGACCACCGCGCCCGGCGCTGTGTCGAAACGGGGACATGGTCGGGGGCGCTTTGTCCCCGATCCGACCCATGGCGGAAAATATCTGATCTCGGCCTGCTATTTTTGCGGCCACCCCGGTTGAACGGCGACCGCCCCGCACCGCTTAATTGCCCGGCAAGGGGCGGCGTCTGCAAACACGCCCCGGCCGGAATGGAGGTTCCGGCCCAACGGGAGCCAGCGGGGAGCTGGCACAACTTGGAGGAAAACCCGACATGACATTTACCAGAATGGCCACTCTGGCCTTGACCACCGCGCTGAGCACCACGGCCGTCTTTGCCGACGCCAATGTGGATCGCAGCGACTGGCCCGAAAGCTTTACCGTGGGCACCGCATCTCAGGGCGGCACCTATTTCGCCTATGGCTCGGGCTGGGCCAATCTTGTGGCCGAAGAGCTGGGCCTGACCGGCGGCGGCGAAGTCACTGGCGGCCCGATGCAGAACATGGCCCTCGTCCATACCGGCGAGGCCCAGTTCGGCATGACCACGATGGGCCCGGCGGCGGAATCGCTGCAAGGTACCAACCCGATCGCGCCCGGGCTGCAAATGACCAATGCCTGCGCAATTTTCCCGATGTATCAGACGCCGTTCAGCGTGACCGCGCTGGCTTCATCCGGCATCACCTCGGTGGCCGATATCCCCGATGGTGCACGCATCGGCTTTGGCCCGGCCGGCTCAACCTCGGACACCTATTTCCCGCGCATGATGGAAGAGCTGGGTGTCAATTTCGATCGGCGTAATGGCGGCTGGACCGACCTGGGCGGCCAGTTGCAGGACGGTCTGCTTGATGTGATCGCCTTTGCCGCCGGCGTGCCGGTGCCTGCTGTCAGCCAGCTGGAAGTGCAGACGGATGTGAACATCATCGAGTTCACCGAAGCCGAGCAGGCCCAGATCATGGAGGCCTTCCCGGTCTCGGCCTTCGATATCGCGGCCGACACCTATACCACGCTGGAAGATGACGCGCGCTCGGTCTCGATGTGGAACTTCGCCATCGCCAATTGCGAACTGCCGGCCTCGTTCGTCTATGCCGTGGTCGATGTGGTGATGTCGGACAATGAGCGGATGGTGGGCATCCACCGCGCCGCGCGCTCCACCCTGCCGGAGAACTGGGACAAGAACACCGTGATGAACTGGCACCCCGGTGCGGCCCAGTGGTTCATCGACAATGCCGGTGCCGATATCCCGGATGACATGATCTACTCGGATATGTGATCCGGGCTTTGGCCTGACACACAATCGCCGCGCCCGGTCTCGCACACGGGGCGCGGCAGTTTTAGCAAGGGGATCTGCCGGGCAACGCCCCAGATGGCAGAGCGGAGGGGAACATGACCACCACACCAGAAGAAGCCGACCAGGTCGTTCTGGCCGAAGGCGTCGATGACGAGCCGGTCGAGCGCAACCGCCGCCTGTTTACCGGGGCCTCGATGGCTTTTATCGCGACCTATGCGACGCTCTATGCCGGGTTTCACATGGCCGCGCTCAATGGTGTCTCGATCAGCGCCTGGACCGGGATCGACCTGCCGTTTCTGCCGCAGTTTCCGCTGGAGACCTGGAATTTCCGCATCATCCACGTCTCGGGCGCGCTGGCGCTCGGGTTTCTTCTTTATGGGGCCCGGCTGTTTCCCGATGTGGAAAAGCCCGAAACGCGACGCCTGTCGCTGGCCGGGTATGCGCTGATGATTCCAGCCCTTTTGGCGGGTTATATGGCGATCAAGTTCAGTTTTCTGGTCAATAGCGGCACCCTGCCCGAGATGGGCGGCCTGACCACCTGGCCCGCGTTTCCCGGCACCGAGATCTATGGCCAGGAGGTGAACTGGTTCGGCATTCCCCTGATGATTGCAACCTTCGGGGCCATTGCGCTCGGCTGGTTCGAAAACACCCACCGCCACCGGTTTTCAAGCGCCGATATCGTGCTGGCGATCTGTGGCGTCGTCGTGGCGCTCTATCTGGTTCCGATCTATTCCACCGCCGCGCGCAATTCCGTCGGCACGCCCTTCGTGCCCATCGGCGTGGCCTTTGCCGCCACCGCCGGAACCGCGTTGATCCTGGAGCTGACGCGCCGGGTGGCGGGGCTGGCGCTGGTGATCATCACCGGTGTCTTTCTGGTCTATACCTTCACCGCGCATCTGCTGCCCGGCATCCTGGCCGTGCAGACCCCCTATAACTGGCAGCGCTTTTTCGGCTTCGTCTATACCGATGCCGGCATCCTCGGGCCGACCGTCGCGGTCAGTTCGACCTATATCATCCTCTTCATCATCTTCGCGGCCTTCCTTCAGGCCTCGAAAGTCGGCGATTATTTCGTCAATTTCGCCTTCGCCACCGCCGGGCGTGCGCGCGGCGGCCCTGCCAAGGTTGCGATCTTCGCCTCGGGCCTGATGGGCATGATCAACGGCACCTCGGCCGGCAATGTCGTGGCCACCGGGTCGCTGACGATCCCGCTGATGAAAAAGGTCGGCTACCACAAGAAAACCGCCGGCGCGATCGAGGCCGCAGCCTCCACCGGGGGCCAGATCATGCCGCCGATCATGGGGGCCGGTGCCTTCATCATGGCCGAGATCACCGGCATCCCCTATACCGAGATCGCCGTCGCCGCGATCATCCCGGCAATCCTTTACTTCACCTCGATCTATTTCATGGTCGATCTGGAGGCCGCGAAACTGGGCATGCGCGGCATGCGCGAGGATGAACTGCCCAAGCTGAACCAGCTGATCCGGCAAGTTTATCTGTTCATCCCGATCATCATCCTGATCGCGGCGCTGTTCATGGGCTACTCGGTCATTCGCGCGGGCACGCTGGCCACCGTCGCCGCCGCCGTGGTCAGCTGGCTGACACCGCACCGGATGGGGATTGCCGCCATCCTCAAGGCCTTCGAGATGGCCGGGATCATGGCGATCCAGATCATCGCCGTCGTCGCCTGCGCCGGTATCATCGTGGGGGTCATTTCGCTCACCGGGGTCGGGGCCCGGTTTTCGTCGCTGCTGCTCGGCCTGGCCGAGGCCAGCCAGCTTCTGGCGCTGTTCTTTGCCATGTGCATCGCGATCCTGCTGGGGATGGGGATGCCGACCACCGCGGCCTATGCGGTTGCGGCCTCGGTCGTGGCACCGGGCCTGGTGCAGCTTGGTATCCCGCAGCTGACGGCGCATTTCTTTGTGTTCTACTTCGCGGTGGTCTCGGCCATCACGCCACCCGTGGCGCTGGCCAGTTACGCGGCGGCGGGCATATCGGGGGCGAATCCGATGGAGACATCGGTGGCCTCGTTCAAGATCGGCATTTCGGCCTTCGTGGTGCCCTTCATGTTCTTCTACAACTCGGCCATCCTGATGGACGGCACCTGGCTGGAGATCCTGCGCGCGGGGCTCACCGCCACAATTGGCGTGTTCCTGTTGTCATCGGGGGTGCAGGGCTGGTTCATGGGCGGCCGGATCGCATGGTTCATGCGGGTCGCAATCATCATCGCCGCGCTCTTCATGATCGAAGGCGGATGGGCTTCCGACCTGATCGGGGTCGCGGCGGCCGTGGGCATCTTCTTTGTGCAGAAGCTGTTCCACCCTGCCCCCGATGCCACGTTCGACGTGCGCGGCGCTGACTGATCGACGCAGGGACAACGACAAAGGGCCGCCCCATGATCCGGGCGGCCCTTTTTTGTCGCCGGCCAAAAACGAAAAACGCGCCCTTCAGGGCGCGTATTTCATCAAGGACCGGATAGGGTCTGGTTCCTGATCAGGCGGCTTCGGCCTGATTGCGACGTTCGCTTTCCTCACGGCTGAGCGCCACCGAGGTGCGCACACCGTTCGAGACAAAGGCCATCAGGCCCGAGACGACACGTTCGTTCGGGTCGATCCCGGCACAGGACAACACTTCACGGCCGTCGCGCGACCGCGCCCAACGGGCGATCTGATCGGGCCCGTTGCCGTATTTCTTGTCATCTGCAATGGCGTCATCCAACGCTGCGAGAACCACCGCCGCAAACAATTTGCGCGACCGTTGCCCTTGCTCAAAGTTGAATGCCGTCCCATCAACGAAATCTCTCATTCCGTCGTCCTTCTTATTGCTCTTGCATTTCCGGCGTGTCGCTCGTTAAGACCACATTTGAACCGATTCGTGTGTGCAAGTTTTGCATATGTGCCATGCGCGCAGCGCATGGCTGGTTAACGATTTGCGCAATTTCGGGTGTATTGCCACCTTCCCAAGGGGCAGATATAGGTTCGTCCAGGAAAATCTCAACCTTTTGCCACGGAAATGACACATGCCCAAAATCAACGGCAATGAAATTCGCCCGGGAAATGTTCTCGAACATAATGGCGGCCTCTGGGCGGCGGTCAAAGTCGACCATGTCAAACCCGGCAAAGGCGGGGCCTTTGCGCAGGTCGAAATGAAGAACCTGCGCAACGGATCCAAACTCAACGAACGCTTCCGGTCGGCGGATAAGGTCGAGCGGGTGCGCCTGGAACAGAAAGATCAGCAGTTCCTCTATGAAAGCGACGGCATGCTGGTCTTCATGGATACAGAGACCTATGAGCAGATCGAACTGCCCTCGGATCTGTTGGGCAACCGCCGGCCTTTCCTGCAGGATGGCATGACCATCGTGGTGGAGTTCTATGACGACGAGGCGCTCAATGCGACCGTGCCTCAGAAAGTCACGTGCCAGATTGTCGAAACCGAACCGGTGGTAAAAGGCCAGACGGCGGCCAACAGCTTCAAACCGGCGGTCCTGGACAATGGCGTCAAGATCATGGTGCCGCCCTTCGTGGGACAAGACGAGATGATCGTCGTCAATACCGAGTCGATGGAATACGCCGAGCGCGCCTGACCCCAAAGCGCACCCCGAAAGGCCCGCGATATCCCTAGATTTGGCTGAAATCTTTGATTTCAGGCAGCACCAACGGGGCCCCGGTCCTTGCGAGTGGACGACAGCCGAAAATCCTTTCTGAAGGATTTTAACCCGTAAAAGTTTTCAAGAAAACTTTTACGGTCCATCGCGCCCGGGTCTGGCATTCATCCCGTCAGCGCCGCCCACCCCAGGGCGATGGTCGCCTTAGTCCACGCCGTCCGGCGCGTGGGATATCGGTCTCACCGGTTGCCTCGGGCGCAGATGCCTCAGGCCCGGCACCGCGCCGGGGAGGTTGTGCATCGCGCCTCTCTTGCGTCCAGCCCTCATGCCCAGGCTGGCCATGGGATGTTTTCCAGAGGCGTGGCCCGCCCCGCTTCAGCCACAGTGGCAGCGTCAGCATAACTCCCGCCACGAATCCGCCTGCATGCGCCCAATAGGCGACACCGCCTCCAGCCGCCGCCGTCACGGTTCCGTTGGCCAATTGCAGTGCAAACCAGAGCCCCAGAAGCAGCCAGGCAGGTATAGTGATAACCTTGACAATAACGAAGAGGATCAGCACCAAGTCGACACGCGCATGCGGAAACAGCAACAGATACCCCCCCATCACGCCCGCAATTGCGCCAGAAGCCCCGACCATCGGCACGGGCGAGGCAGGATCGGCCAGCATCTGCCCGAACGCCGCCGCCACACCGCTGGCGAGATAGAAGATCAGATAGCCGACATGGCCCATCGCATCTTCCAGATTGTCACCAAAAATATATAAAAACAGCATGTTACCGGCCAGGTGCAGCCAACCGGCATGCAGGAACATCGACGTGAAAATCGTATAGGTCTGATCGCCCTGACTGACCAGGCGGGGCACCAGTGCCCAATCGGAATAAAAGGACATCAACACCCGCTCTTCGTCGCCAATGCTCGGGAAGTAGCTGAGGAACACAGCGATATTGATGGCGATCAGGGCCCAGGTGACATAGGGGGTGCGTTCCGACGGGTTATGGTCGCGCAAGGGGAACATAGGGACCAGATTGCCCCCAACCTGCGTCAGGTCAAGGGGTGATCACTCATCCCGCTCGTCAGAAGCCAGCGCGATGCGGATCTCGCGGCGCACCAGTTTACGAATATTGCGCGTGATACGTTTGCCCATTTCCCCCTGCAATTCCTCGCGCACCACATCGGAAATGATTTCGCGCAAGGCGTCTTCATCCACGACGGACACGTCGTCATCTGGAAAGCGGAAGGGGGACTCGCCGAGGTCTTCAACGTTGGCACCGTGCTCGGCGTCTTTCGGCGTTTCAGGCGCGTCCACATGCGGATCTTCGGGCATCGCATCCCCCGCCGGATCCGCCGCAGCCGAAGCCGGGCCATCGGGCCCGCCCTCGGCCTTGTCTTTCACCGAACCGGGCACCTCACCGGGGGCCGACGGCGTATCGTCCGCATCCTGCGCGCCCTCCTCAACCGCATCAGAGCCGGTTTCGGACAAGACGCCTGCGACGGCCATCTGCGCCGCCCGCGCCTCGGCCAGCTCCAGTGTCGCAACGGGGGGGGCTTCGTCGGGGGCAGCTAAACTGCCTTCCTCCGGCTCGTAATCGACAACGCTGCTGGAGGAGCGGATGAAAGAGAGCGGGGCTTCCTCATCGGCTTGCGTATCGATCGGATCATCCATATCCGCGGCATCCGCCGCACGAACTTCATCGGCTTGGGCCGCGGTGCCGCGGTCGCCCACCGTCTCCTGCGGCCCCTCGGAGGGCAGGAACAGGCTTTCATCGACGGTCATCGCCGTGGCAGAGGCCAGAGCCTCAGGCCCTGCTGTTTCGCTCTCTTCCCAGATATCGGCCTGCAATTGCGGGTCGAAATCAGGATCTTCGCGCGCGCTTTCGTCGCCCCACACTTCGTCGGCCCAATCGACACCGTCCGTGCGCGGCAGCTCAACATCGTCATCTGTCAAATCGTCTTGCGCGGCGATGGTGACCCACGGATCCTCGGGGTCGGCCACGCGCAACGCCGGTGTCAAAACCAGCCGGTCAGCCGCGGCCGGCTCTGCCAGACCCGTATCGGCCAAGGGTGGCTGATGCTCGGTCACGAGCCTGCGGATAGACGACAAGACGTCCTCAATCTCGTCGGATTTTACCGGGTCTGCCATGGTGCCACCACTCCGATTTCGCCGCGCCTGCCTGCGCGCGATGCCTTATTTTCGGACGAGGATACAGGCGCGCGCGCCTTCGCACAATGGATAGCTAAATTTGTGGCGATTTCGGCGCGGCTTATTCGGCGCGGCCTAACCGATCCAGCACCGCATCCAGCCGCGCACCGCGCACAGTCGGCGATCGAACGGGTGCCCCCGACACAACCTCGGAATATGCAGTGACATCATATTCCGGCACATCCAGGCCCAGACGCTCCACTGTCAGCAGCCCCATCGAAGCCAACAGGCCATAGCTTGCCTGGTAGAGCGCGCTTTGCGCCTCGATCCGGCCGATCCGCGCATCCAGCAGGTCTTGTTCGGCATTCAGCACATCCAGCGTCGTGCGGGCCCCCAGCGAGGCCTCCTCCTGCACGCCTTCGAAAGCCAACCGATTGGCGCGGATTTGCTGTTGCGAGGCCTCGATTGATGCCGAGGCGATCGAGATCTGGGCGAAGGAATCTCCGATTTGCCGCGCCACCTGGCGCACCGTCTGATTAAGCTCGGATTGTCCGGCATGCAGCGTGGCCAGCGCGATGCGTTCATTCGACGCCAGACGCCCACCAGCATAAAGCGGTTGGGTTAGGCTGAGGGTCAGCGATGCGCTGGCCGAATCCTCGAAAGCGTCACTGCGATCGGCAGGATCAATGCCCATATCGGCGCGCAGGCTGAGGCTGGGCCCGTAATCGCTGCGCGCTGCTTCGAGGTTCAGCTCATCGGCACGCTGACCGCGGCGCCCGGCCTCGATCAGCGGGTGGTTCTGTCGCCCGATCTCATCGGCCTCATCGCGGCTGTCGGGCAGCGACGGTAGCGGCCCTGGTCCGGTCAGCTCATTGGGCGCGACGCCCACCGCCAGCCGGAACAGCTCGCTGTTGATCATCAGCGACCCCTCGGCCGAGACCAGATCACGCCGCGCGCCAGCCAACCGCGCCTCGGCCTGTGCCACGTCGGTTCGGGTGTCTTCGCCGACCTCGAACCGGTCGCGCGCGGCGCGCAGCTGTTGGGTGATCACGCGGACATTGCTTTCGCGCACGGATACGACCTGCATATCGCGCCAGACCTGCATATAGGCGGTGACGGCATCCAGCAGCACCTGCTGTTCCAGCGCCAACAGCGACTGCCGCGCCGCCAGAACCTGTTCACGTGCGGCGTCGCGCAACAGCCGCCGGCCGCCGCCATCGTAGAGCAGCATCTCGGCGGTCAGGCTGATCCGATCCGTCTGCCCGGTGCTGGGCGTGGACCAGCGTGAGCTTGCCACGAAATTGATCACCGGGCGCAGGCCCGCCACCTGCTGCGCCACGCCTTCATCCTGTAACCTCAAGAGGTACCGGTTCTGTTCCAGAAGGTCGGAATTGCGATAGGCAGTGGCCATCGTATCGGCCAGCGTGTCGGCGACCGCCGTACTCGCAGGGATCGAAAAGGCCACCAGTGTCACTGCTGTCAGAACGGAAACGATCTTGCTACGCATTGCCATACCCCTGGGCTTGCACCCGCATCACCGGGAATCTCACTCTATAAAACAAATCCAGCGTCGTTGTGGAAGCCAGGAAGAACAGGTGCCGTGGCGTTAAACGCCATGCGCCAGAAGAGCTTGCCATCCAACTTATGCCCGATCCGGCATTCGCCAAGGGCCCCGGTCATGAAAATTGCGGCAATGCGCCCGCCATCCTTCAACTGCTCCAGCAGTTCGTCGGGCACTTCCTCGACCCCGCCTTCAATGCAGATCACATCAAAGGGCCCGTGCTTGGCACTGCCCAGTGCCAACGGCCCCTCGATCACGGCGACGTTGTCGACGCCTTGCGCACCGAGAGTGTCCTGCGCCTCGCTGGCCAGGCCCGGCACCTCTTCGATGGCGACAACCGCCTCGGCCAGCTGCGCCAGCAAGGCAGATGAATAGCCAAGCCCCGGTCCCAGATCGAGCACCATCTCATCGGGCTGAATATCGAGCGCATCGAGGATTTTGCCCATCGTGCGCGGCTCCAGCACGACGCGGTCGCCGTCCAGCGTTACGTTTTCGCCGATATAGGCCACATCGCGCAGCGAATCTGGCAGATAAGCCTCGCGCGCGACGGTGAGCATGGCCTCGATGATATTGAACTTGGTCACATCCTGCGGGCGGACCTGTGTATCTACCATCATGGTGCGAAGGGCGACGAAATCCTGCATGTTCTGACCCGGGGTTCTGGTGACGTTTGGGCCGTCATGCCACAGGTGCCGCGGCAGGGCAACGGACAAGCCGCCGCGCGGGCTTCATGGGGCCCGTGCGTGATCCGAAAGCCCCGCGCATCAACGCTTGCGCCCCACCCCGGTTTGGGGCTAAACCGCGCCTGACCACGAGATCGGCGAGTTGGCGGAGTGGTTACGCAGCGGATTGCAAATCCGTGTACACCGGTTCGATTCCGGTACTCGCCTCCATTTATGCTTTTAAATCAGTGCATTATAGATGACTTTCTTATTCTACCCCCTTTACCCCCCATCAGGCTGGGTGTACTGCACCCGTTAATCTCTGTTCGTTCTTAGAATTTGACAGAGCATCAACAACGCACTGATTAGATCGTCTACTTAGCGCGACTACCCTCCGTCTGGCTGCGCTTCATTATTGCATTGTTTTTTGGCTTTAAGGCGTTCAAAGTGAAAGAAAAACTCACTCGAAAGCGAGTGCCTTAGGAGCAGGTCCCTGTCACGAGAACAATGAAAGATTTTATTGATAAAATACAAGTAGTTGATCTATTTTCCGGCGCGGGAGGATTGTCACTAGCTGCAAAAAACTGCGGTGCCCGCCTAGTGTTCGCTGTTGAAAACGATCCGCACGCTGCCGCGACCTATCGCAATAATTTTTGCCAAAGCAGCCAAACTGATGGGACGATATTATACGCAGACAGTATCCTAAACCTTGAGCCGGTGACACTCAAAAACAGGCATTTTGAAAATGGTATTGAGTGTGATTTGTTGCTGGGAGGCCCTCCCTGCCAAGGTTTTTCTACGCATCGCATCAAAGATGCTGGTGTCAATGATCCGCGCAATCAATTGATTTACAGTTATTTTGAGTTTGTTAACATACTGAAACCGCGTGCTTTTTTGATGGAAAATGTACCCGGATTACTATGGCCAAGACACAAAGAGTTTTTGGCCGAATTCTATAGCTTAGCTAGGAACTCAGGCTATACGGTGCTTGAGCCCACAGTTTTGGACGCACGGGACTTTGGCGTCCCACAGAGAAGAAAGCGGGTGTTTATTGTTGGGTTAAGAGACCATGACAAGAACACAATTTCTTGGCCGCCCGAACTGACTCACGGCCCTCATGGAAATGCCAATGGTCTAGATAACTGGGTTGATTGCTCTAACATTTTTGGGGACGCGCACCCCAACGACCCGAACGATATTCACATGAACCACGGCGCTGCCCTGCAGGAAGCATTTAAGAACACACCTCCTAATGGAGGATCCAGAAAAGACTCTGGCCGAGTACTTCCATGCCATCGCAGTCATGACGGACACAAGGATGTGTATGGAAGAATTGACCCAAGCTGTCCTGCTCCAACGATGACAACCGCGTGCATAAACCCTTCCAAAGGAAGGTTTGTGCACCCAACTTTGCATCATGGTATAACCGCGCGACACGCCGCTAGAATTCAAACATTCCCCGACAATTTCATTTTTTCAGGTGGCTTGACTGCCGCAGGAAAACAAATTGGCAATGCAGTACCGATTAAGCTGGGTGAAGTCTTGATAAAAACAATTATACAAGCCTTGGAAAGTCGGATTATCGACAAAGAATTATTACAGGCCACCGCATGAGAAGCGCATCATTCAAAACGCGCGCTAGAACTGTTGATCACTTGGGACGCGAACAAATTGCGGACTGCCCGACAGCAATTTCCGAACTCTGGAAGAACGCATACGATGCGTACGCTCGCAATGTCTCCTTAGAAGTGTTTAAGGCAAACCCTGCTGTTGCTGTTATGTCTGACGACGGCCATGGTATGAACATCGAGGACATTCTAGACCGTTGGCTGGTTATTGGCACCGAGTCTAAAACTTCAAATACTCCACTTCCCCTCGAAGATAGAAATGGCCTTCCAGTTAGGGTCAAACAGGGGAAGAAGGGTATTGGCAGATTGTCTTGCGCCAACCTCGGCCCTCTTGTTCTGGTTATTTCCAAAAAGGCAGAAAGTCCATTTGTCGCCTGCCTATTGGATTGGCGAATGTTCCAAAATCCGTATCTCAATCTCTCCGATATTGAGATACCTATCTTAGAAGAAGACAGGATTGATGATGTATTTGGAAAACTAGGTGAGCTCAAGGAAGGACTCTTGAGCTGCATTCGTGGAAGCTCGAACAACGGCGAGAGTGACAATAAACGAATAGCAGAAGCTTGGTTACGACACGACAAAGATCAAGACTTGGTGGGCGAAATTCGATCGGCCAATATTGAGCGCTCAGTTCGAGAGGCACAGTTCGACCTAGAACACCTTGCAGATTGGAAGCCGGGCAAGGTTCAAAATGGCCATGGGACGGTTCTGATGGTCTCCGATATTAACTACGACTTATGTGCGCTGCTGGAATCGCCGCCTTACAATCCAGCTATAGCCCGTACGATCGAAACATTTCGCGAAACACTGCATAGCTTTGTTGATCCTTACAAAAGCAAAATCTCTGAAATGGACGATGAATTTACCTATGGAGTCAGGGTCTGGAGGGATTTGCTACCTTCGTTAGTGCTAGGAAGCGAAAAGGCTTTCTCTCTGAAACAAGTTGAAGACATGGAGCATTGCATCGAGGGTGAAATCGATGAAGAGGGAATCTTCCGTGGAAACGTAAAGGTGTTTGGTCAGTGGCTAAGCAAGAAAAGTGAAATAAAACCGCCGGTAAACCTTCCTATCCCAAAACGGAAAGATACGCGCGTCGGGCCGTTCAAATTGTATATTTCGGCGCTGGAGTTTGATTTCAGAAACTCGACCCATGATAAAGCCGACCATGAGAGATACCTCGAGCTGGCAAAAGAATACGCTGGCTTCATGGTATTTCGTGATGGGCTTCGCGTGCTGCCCTATGGGCGAGCGGACAACGATTTCTTCGAGATCGAATCTCGGAGGACGCGCCATGCGGGCAGAGAATTCTGGAATCATCGACAGATGTTCGGACGAGTATCAGTTTCGAGAAAGCTCAACCCCAGCCTTGTCGATAAAGCAGGCAGAGAAGGGCTAATTGATAATAGGGCGGCCAAGACTCTGCGTGATTTAGTTGACAATATCTTGATGGTTTCAGCTCGGAAATACTTCGGTACAGACTCCAGCTACCGCAAAGAGAACCTTCCGGAGATACGGGATTCCAAGGACAAACTGCGAGCTGCAGAAAATCGCAAGAAGCTTCGCGCTCAAAATCGGCGGAATTTTGGTAGCCAGTTGAAAGAACAATTGAGTTTCTTACCGGACCTAATCGACCAACTGCGTTCGAGCGTTGAACACGTGAAAATCGTTTCTGACGCAGACGTCGTTGAAGCTCAGGAATTACTGGCAGACTACAGGAAGCGCCTGCCTTCGAGAAAGCTGCCGGGGGCTCCTCGTAGCATGCCTGCAAGGCAGAAGCAGGACTATGTTGTGTATCAAAGCGAAGCGTCCGAAGCGCGTGTTTTGTTCGATGAGCTCAGTGCAGAAATTGAAAAAAAGATAGAAGCTTACCAACCCTCTGACCCACAAAGCTTACTCGAGGAACAAATAAAGAAGGCGCGAAGGAGATTCCTGGGCGACGTTCGCAGCTGGACGTCGCGGGTTGAAGAACTTCAAAAAGACGAATTTCAACGCGTAAAGGGGCTGGCTGATTCGAGAAGAGATACTTTTGACGAGGAAGTAGAAGCTTCGATCCAATTGTTTGAAATCGGTAGGGTAGAGTTTTCGGAGACGTCAAAGAGGATTTCTAAAACGAGAGACCTTCTTCTTGCAGAGAACGGTGAGATTTTCGAGCCGTATATTCGCGGTCTAGAGGCTCTTCGAGAAAGCATTGATCTCGAAACACTTGCCACCACTGGAATGGAAGATGCAGCGGACCTCAGATCAGAGTTGGACCGCCTCAATGGCCTTGCGCAGCTAGGAATCGCTGTTGAAATAACTGGCCACGACCTACAGGACTTTGACGATATTATTTCGTCTGGGTTAAGCCGCCTCCCGGAAAGCGTCGCTGAAACGAAGGCAGTTAGAGATATTCGACTGGGTTACGAGGGTTTGACTGACCAATTGCGGTTTCTGTCACCATTGCGGATGGCAGGTACAAAAGTTGAGCGTTGGATTGAGGGTGAAGAAATACATGATTACCTAGAGAGCTTCTTTGCGCCAACTTTGGCTCGTGAAAAGATAGCCCTCGATGCAACATCTTCATTCCAAAAATTTTGGGTATTTGATCAACCTTCCCGCTTGTATCCGGTGTTCATCAACCTGATCAACAATAGTATTTATTGGTTATCGACATCTACCCAACGAAAAGAACCTCCCAAGATTCTACTCGATACAGTCAATGAACGGGTCGTGGTTTCCGACAATGGCCCTGGGGTAGATGATGAGGACGTTGAATCGCTGTTCAAACTCTTCTTTTCCAAGAGAATTCATGGCGGCCGGGGAGTCGGCCTTTACCTTAGTCGGGCTAACCTAAAGTCCGGAGGTCATGAAATAGAGTATTTGAGACCAGACCAAGGGCCGCTTGGTGGAGCAAATTTTGCAATTGATTTTAAAGGGGCTGAATACAGTGTCAGCTGAAGGTTACTCACAATTTGTTAGAGCCGCTTTTATTGCTCCTATCCGGAGCGTCTTGATTGTCGATGATGACTACCCAACCGTCGATGAGATACTCACAAATCAAATTTCTGGGCGATCAAATGAACCGAGCGAAGGTGACAAAACGTGGAAATCCAATCCGCAACAGGTTCATTCCGTCGTTGAGCAGTTTCGAGGCCCCCAGAAACCCTATTTGCTCGATATTCATGACGCTCAGAATCTGACAGAAGATGTCGAGTTGGCAGGTGCGAAGAGGCTGCATCAAACGGACCTTTTGATTCTTGACCACGAACTAGATCGGTCGAAATCTGGCGACGGCACGCTCTCACTTTCCATTGCTAGACAAATGATGAGGAATCCGCACTACAACCTTGTGGTGGTCAACTCAAATGACGATCCGAATGATTTGTTTCCGCGTTTTGTTCTAGGATTGATGCAGCCTTGTGTGCCGCAGCTTTCCGAGGAGAACAGCAGGAATTTGGCTCTGGGGTACGAAGCCGCTGATCGGGACGCAGATGCTGTTGCCGAAATCGATCTGGAGGGAAGATTAGCCGAACTGGTCCAAACGCCTCAGTATGTCGAATATGTTAGAGAGCCAACGTCAATCAAAAACGTATCCAATGGAGTCGAGCCATACACTGATGTTGCGGCGTTGCTCGAAAGTTTCGGTATTCCAAAGCGATACTGGGTCACCATCGTACATGATCTTCTGATCCGATTCGAAAAGTCGGCGAGTGCCAAAGGACTTATGAGCAAGGACGATTGTGGAAAGCTCGCGTTGTCTTCGGGACAGACAAAGTGGATTCGCTCTGATCGAGCCTTCATCACCTTCGTAAAGAAGGATCCGGCCACGGATTTGTTGTGTGCGCTGGAAGAGGCGATCCTGGATTGGTATCCGAATCCATCCAGAATGTTTCTGTCTAAGTTATTAGCGACATTGGATGAAAACGGCGTCAGAATACAAGATACCGCCCTCAAACATAAACACGCATTAGCTCTTTGGTATAAGCGACTTCTTGGGGCATCTGATGAAGAATTAAACGCACTAATTGAAGAGACGGTGCGCCTACACAGTGAAGAGCTTATAGAGGTAGTCTCTCCAGAAGTGACGTCTTTTGCAAAAGAACTTGTGAAGATGGATCGGGCGGCGTTGACGCTTGTTGGCGCGCCTCCTGACGAAGAAAAGGCAGCGCAGAAGACGAGAGAAAAAGCGAACGATAAATCTGTTTGCGATGCTGTGAAAAGCCGGCACCCCGGCATAGATCTCTCAAAGCAAGATCAAAACATTAAGTCGATGTTCCAACACAATTCGATGGTCTGTAGTCAAAAGCCCAAAGGCTGGCACCTCCAGACGGGACATGTTTTCAAGTTGGGCGATGACTATTGGGTTTGCTTATCGCCTGCTTGCGACACCGTACCTAGCCAAATTTCCGACACGCAATCCGGAGAGATTGGCGAGCGCCTACGATTCAACGCAGTCAAATTGCACCAAAACGGCCAGAAACCTCCGTCTGATGCTTCCAGCGGCGGACATGTGTTCTTGGACGTAGAAGACAAGATCGAGGTTTTTGCATTTTCAGAAGGCGCGAAAAGCTCGCCCGTCTGGGCGAGTCTGTATGCCGAGAATCGAGGAAAACTGAGAGACGGAATGAAACTTGACGTTTCCCGGGTAGAAAAAGATGCCGATGACCAACTTGTTGCACGTTGCTACGAGACAAGTGTGGTAGCACATTTGAGGTACGAGTACGCCCTCAACTTGATTAACAAGCTCAGCGCGAATTTTTCGCGGATTGGATTGGACTTTACCGGGTAAGTACGATCCCTATCACCAGCAACACTCGTACCCTGTGGAACGGCATGCAAAATTGACCCCTGTATTGGGGTAATCGGCGTCCAAAAGTGACCCCCCTGATATTTCGTTTCAGAAGCTTCCTCAAAGGATTGAGGGAGCGCGTTGGGGATGTTGGTTGTG
>Ga0316209_1000215_pt1 | contig 117667 bp, 109 predicted proteins | sample 6monopyrite_MG_FD_204945 | JGI IMG/M metagenome (GOLD analysis project Ga0316209, IMG submission 204945) | Microbial mat bacterial communities from mineral coupon in-situ incubated in ocean water Damariscotta River, Maine, United States -... | ecosystem: Environmental > Aquatic > Marine >... | reverse complement strand
TTTTTGGCTTTTTTTAGCGGCGGACATGCTTTTCATGGCAACCATGGCCAGCTTGCCACCTTTGGAAAGAAGACGGACAACTGGAATTAATTCCAATGCCGAAAACCCGGCGGCGGCGATGGCTTTGGTATCGCCATTGATCAATATTTCCAGCGCATTACCGTTCATGACGGCTCGAAACTGTTTTTTGTCTTTTTCTGTCGTCAGAAATGATTCAAACTTTACGGCTTCCGCTTTAAATACTTTTTCCACACGCAAATATTTTGCTGATCGATTTTGATTAACAGGCGGTTTGTATGAAAGTTGTTTTTGATCATCGTAAATTTGTCTTGCCCGCATCATGGCATCACCGCGGTCCATAGATGGGTATATTCGTTTTATTTTTCTAGCCAACCTAAGCGAAGCGACTTCTTTGGTGTTGTTGCTAATATATGACCGAGTTTCATCATCCAGCACCGCATTACGAACAGATCGATCAAATAAAATTTCAGGATCAAATTCCATATTTTTAGACGCCACGGTTGCCGCCCGATCACGGATCGATTGTTTTTCCATAAGATCCGCATCAAATTCCACATTTTTTGACGCGACAGTTGCGGCATCATCCGGTGCCAAAGGCGGAACAAACCGGCCGTTGGCTTTTCTGGCGGCGGCACTTTGCGGCCCGCTCTTGCTCAAAGAAATTTCATCCAAACCCGGAGGACTGGGTAAATCAAATGGATCAACGGCACCCTGTGCTTGAACGGCCTTGATGCGGGCTTGATCCAAAGATCGTTTAATCTTTTTGGCTAGGATCAATGGATCGTTTTCATCCAATGCTAAACCCGTATCCAAAAATGGCATGTTGCTGAAATCATCACCGGCCGGGTTTGCATTTATTTGTGCAGCAAATTGTTGTGCGGCACCGCGCGTCGATTGAAATGCGCGTTGTTCGGCTGTTAACTTTGCTTGTTCAAATGCACGGTTTTTGGCTTGTTTAGCACGTTTGGCTTTTTGCGTAAAATAATCATCGCCCGCAATGATATTTAAATCTTGCCCGGCATCCGGTGACAACGCACTGAATTCATCGTCTTGTTGAAATTTTTTTTGTCGCTTTTTCTCAATCGAAGCACGACCTTTTATAGAACGATTTATGGCTTTAGTATTATTGCCGTTGCCGATTAATAATGCTTTAGAATTTGTCTGTCCACCCATGGGTTTAGTATCCTTTGCTGATAAATATAAAAAATGGAAACGCTGTTCCCATCACTATAACCGCAAAAAATGCATTTTTACGTAACGCGTTACACAAAATTGAAGTTATCAAAATTTATTGTTAAATAATCAATTGCAGCTTTACCGATTTAAATCAAATTCAACCTCATTGCGGATGCAATCAATGCTGCATCTTGCATAAAGATCATCGACATCATGCCTGCAAAAAAATAGAGAGCCGGTGCATACCATTCATTTAAAAATTGTTTTGAATACAAAAACAAAGCATATGCGGTCGCAATCGCAATCAAATCCAATACGAAATTAACCAAAATGAATAAATCAACCTGCGTGTAATATGGCAACCCGTCTGGAGCCAAAAGAACAAGCAAGAGTGAGCTTTTTAGTATCAACGGAATAGATGAAGCATAAGCAAAGCGTTTCCCTTTTACTAATCGCTCTGAACTTATTTCAGCGAAACTACTGTCCGTCATAATATCCCCGCCTCCCTCGCTCTACCAATATTAAAATTATTCATACATTTTAATGAGAATATAAACCGTAAGGTCTTGCGATACGTTCATAACGATGATGCCAAAAAGCACATACAACGTTGGTTTATGCCATTGTTTTAATAACAACCGCGATAGAGGCAGAAACAAAATAAGCAGCATGAATGCGACTATGTCAAATGAAATGCTCCAATTATAATCACCAAGGGAACTATCATTCATCACACCGTTAAAATTCAACATACCATTCATATATAGGCTTTTGAATAAAAATGGGATTAAAACGGCGAAGCCTATGATCAAGCCCGCCCATTTTCTGATAAGCTTAAATATCTTAATAATTTTCTGCCACATCGTTAAATAGGCCATCATCAATTACTTTAACCCCCAGCTTGCAAACTTTGATGCTAATTCACGTCTGCGGATTTGTCCAACAGGACCAGCCCCTGAATAATATGAATGACCAATTCGTGCTGCTCCTTTACCACTTCCTTGCACTATAAGTTCAGGCACGGCAACAATAATTTTCCCATCCGTAATGTCTGCTTTAACCGGGTCGCCTTTATCCGTTAAATTCAGTATACGGACAGATTTAATATTGGGATGGTTTTGCAAATATTCGAGAAAACCTTTTTCGATGGGCGTCGCCATCAATACCAAATTATCAACAATACCGCCTTTATCGGCATAATCTGCGGCGGCCTGTGCTGCTTGTAATCCACCATAAGAAAACCCGATCAAATTAAATTGTTCACCTTGGGTGCCGAACGAAGAAAGATCGCTTTGTTCGCTATCCCGACTGTTATCAAACAACACATCGATAGCATCACCTGGAAGCGAACCGTTTGACCATTTGTTAACATCGGCAACCCTTACATTTTTAATGCCCGCTTCTTCGATCGCTTTTTTCATATCCGGCATATATTCATTGGTCATATTCGCACCTGCACCACCAAAAAAGGTTGTGCGGCACCGCGCGTCGATTGAAATGCGCGTTGTTCGGCTGTTAACTTTGCTTGTTCAAATTTACGGTTTTTGGCTTGTTTAGCAAGTTTGGCTTTTTGCGTAAAATAGTCATCCCCCGCAATGATATTTAAATCTTGCCCGGCATCCGGTGACAACGCACTGAATTCATCGGCCTGTTGAAATCGCAGCTGTTGTTGTTTTTCAAAAACCATTCGTTTTTGCAGGCGTTTTGCTTTTATAAAATTTTTCTTAGTTCCAGCAAACGTCGGTAACTGTCCGTTATTTGTTTGTCCACCCATGGGTTTAGTATCCTTTGCTGATATTAATAAGGGGACACGAAGCAAGCACATGTCCTTTTCAATATCCCCGCAAAAAATGTATTTTTACGTAACGCGTTACTTTATTATTTAATCCCATAAATTTTTTATGTTTATTTGTTAATAATGAGTTGCAATTGCATTTATATGATTGTATAAAATACATGCAATTAAGAATGATTATTAGATAAGAACCATTATTTAAATGACGGACAGAGCAACGAATACAGCATTTTGGTAAGTTAATTTTTGACTTTCAAGAGTAACCGCGCCATAGAAACACTATAAATATTCAGATCAGTAATCATTCTTGCTCCGTTGGTTTATAACAATTTTTTAGACGTTTTTTAGCAAACTATAACTATCACCAGAAAAATTGGAAATTCAATATGTTACAGACCGCACCTATTACACCTACGGCAACAAAGGTTAGAAAAAAATGTATCAACAAAAACTGCAACCGCGCAAATTGCCCCAACAATTCCCTTTTCAAGCAAGAGTTTTCAACAAAATGATTAAATCAAACCTAAATAAAACATGTATTATCAATGCCACCATTGGATTATCTATGGGATTTTCCATCCTGTCTTTGGCTGCGATTAATTTCACACCTTCATCTGCTGCGGCCAATGAACAGGTCGTTAATTTATATTCTTTTCGGCAACCATTTTTAATCAAACCGTTACTTGATGAATTTACCAAACAAACAAACATCAATGTTAACGTGGTTTTTGCTAAAAAAGGTATGCTGGAAAAAATCCGTGCTGCCGGTAACAACAATCCAGCCGATGCGGTTTTAACCACCGATATCGGACGCCTGAACGCGCTGAGCCAAGCAGGAGTTTTAAAACCCATACGGTCAAAAATTCTGGAAACAAACATCCCCGTAAATCTACGACAAAAAGACGGATTATGGTTTGCTTTAACCACCCGCGCACGGGTTGTGTTTGCCAGTGTTGATCGAGTAAAACCCGGCGAAATCACCACATTGGCCGATTTAGCATCCCCAAAAGCCAAAGGCCGCGTTTGTTTGCGGTCCGGCAAACACGCTTATAACATTGCGTTAATCGCGTCCGTCATCGCCAATGACGGAGAGAAAGCAGCAGAAAAATGGTTGCGTGGACTTAAAAGAAATTTAGCCCGCAAACCACAAGGCAATGACCGCGCCCAAGCCAAAGCCATCTACCAAGGTCAATGTGACATCGCCTTAGCCAATACGTATTATATGGGTAAAATGGTCACAGAGAAAAAGAAAACCGAACAAAACGATTGGGCCAAATCCATTCGCGTTCAATTTTTGGATCAAAAAGGTCGCGGGCAGCACGTCAATATTTCAGGCGCTGCTGTCACCAAAACTGCAAAACATGAAAAACAAGCCATAAAACTACTGGAATTTTTAAGCGGGAAAACCGCGCAAAGTATCTATGCCGCACAAAATTTCGAATACCCAGTTAATCCATCGGTCAAACCGTCAAAACTGGTTCAAAGCTGGGGAGATTTTAAAGCCGATAGCATTGCCATTGAGGAAATTGCCAAGTACCGTGCAGCCGCAAGTAAGCTGGTGGACAAAGTTGGTTTTAACGATGGCCCTAGCAGTTAATGTTTAATTTTTAAGGACTGCCTTTTTGTCTTCATCTTTACCTCACCAAACCAGCAGCCCGGAAACAGGTCGCTGGTTTGGGCTGTGTTCATCGAGCATCAAATCGTATTTACGCAAAAATGTGTTCAGTGGCTGGGCGATGGGTACGTTGATTTTGGCCGCTTTAGTTATAACACCGATCATCGCTGTGATCACATTGGCGCTGGCCCCCAGCGAAGACATCTGGCCGCATTTGGCAAGCACTGTTTTATGGAAATACATTTCAACGACAATTTTGTTAATGATCGGCGTTGGTTTTGGCACCATCATCATAGGTACAGCTACGGCGTGGTTGGTCACCATGTGTCGGTTTCCGGGACAAAAAATATTTAACTGGGCATTATTGTTACCGCTCGCCGTGCCTGCTTATGTGTTGGCATTCGTCATCACCGATCAACTGGAATATGCCGGATTATTACAAACCACGTTACGGACCGTGTTTGGCTGGAACAGTGCCAAAGACTATTGGTTCCCGGAAATCAGATCCTTAGGCGGTGCCATTTCGGTGATGACATTGGTTTTGTATCCCTATGTTTATTTACTGGCCCGCGCTGCATTTTTAGAACAATCGGTGTGTGCATTAGAAGTCAGTCGCACATTGGGTCATGGCCCATGGTCATCCTTTTATAAAGTCGCCCTGCCCTTGGCACGCCCGGCGATTGTTGTCGGTGTGACTTTGGCATTGATGGAAACGTTAAACGATTTTGGCACCGTTGATTTTTTTGCCGTGAATACATTCACAGCCGGTATTTATGATGTCTGGTTGAATATGAACAGCCGATCAGGTGCGGCACAGTTATCAACGGTATTATTATTATTTGTCTTGGTGCTCATCGGTTTGGAACGCGCCCACAGACAGGACCGTAAATTTCATCACACCACGACAAAGTTTCAAGAACTGCCATCATATATTTTACAAGGCGCGCGAGCGTGGGCGGCATTTGCATTTTGTTTAATACCGGTGTTGTTGGGATTTGTTTTACCGGCTGCGGTGTTGCTGAATTACGCATCGATTTATTACCAAGACACGTTGGATGCAAATTATTTAACCATCGTTGGCAATTCATTAGGCTTGGCTGGTATCAGCGCCGTGATTTCCGTAACCATCGGACTGTTCATGGCTTATGGGGTACGGATTTGCCGCACCCCGTTGATACAATTTGCCGCCCGGTTTGCCAGCATCGGATACGCTATACCCGGCGCGATTTTGGCCGTTGGCGTGATGATCCCGTTAGGTGCTGTAGACCAAGGCTTATCGAATTTATTTATAGACACGTTTGGGTTTTCATCCTCATTGGTGCTGGGTTCAACAGTGTTTGCTGTGATTTTCGCCTATTCCGTTCGGTTTTTGGCATTGTCTTTTGGCACCCTAGAAGCCAGCCTTGGAAAAATTACAAACAACATGGACGGGGCCGCCCGGACGTTAGGGCTAAACGCCGGACAAGCATTAAAACGAGTTCATTTTCCCCTCGTCCGCGGTAGTTTGTTAACAGCCGGATTATTGGTTTTTGTTGACGTTATGAAAGAATTACCGCTGACATTAATTTTGCGGCCATTCAATTTTGATACGCTGGCGACTTTTGTTTATCAGTATGCATCCGATGAATTACTGGAAGAATCCGCACTGGGGGCCTTGACCATTGTCGCCGCAGGAATTATTCCGGTGATATTATTGACGTGGCGTATTGTGCAAACCCGCACGGTTCGCACCCCAACTGAAATGTTAATGAAGACAAACCCATGACAACAGGGCAGCGACCATGACCGGATTGCAAATCCTTAATTTGCACCACGCATTTGATAAAACGCCCGTCATCCGCGGCGTGTCATTGAATGTTGCCCCCGGTGAAATGGTTTGTTTACTGGGACCATCGGGATGTGGGAAAACCACATTACTACGCATCGCAGCCGGGCTTGAACCCGTTCAACAAGGTGACATATTTATTTCCGGAAACCAAGTTGCAGGCGGGCCGAACGGCATACAAGTGCCACCAGAAAAACTCGGTGTTGGGTTAATGTTTCAAGACTTTGCCTTGTTTCCCCATTTAACCGTGCGCGAAAATATTCTGTTTGGTATTAAATCAATGACTGCCGCCCATGAACAATGGTTGGAAAATGGTTTAACCGGATTAGGTCTAGACGGTTTTGCTGATCGCTATCCCCACATTTTATCGGGCGGGCAACAACAACGGGTGGCGTTATTACGCGCTGCGGCACCAGAACCGCAAATCATGTTGTTGGATGAACCGTTTTCAGGACTAGACGTATCGCGGAGAAACGTGGTCCGAAAACGCACCCTTGATTTCCTCAAAACCACGGGCATCGCCACATTAATGGTCACTCATGACCCAGACGAAGCCATGTTTATGGCCGACCGTATTCTGGTGATGGAAAATGGTTTAATTAAACAAGACGGCAAACCGGTCGATATTTATTTCAAACCCGCCGATGCTTTTGTCAGTTCGTTATTCGGACCGTTAAACACATTTACCGGAACAGTTAAAAAGGGGTTTGTTGAAACGGTTATGGGACATTTTAACGCCAGCACGCATCAAAACGCAGATCAGGTTGATGTATTAATCAGACCCGAAGGCATAACGCTTTCAACCACAAATTCCAAAGGGACTCCGTTGCGTGTGCTATCAGCCCGTTCTTTGGGTCATTCCAGCCATTTAGCATTAACCTTGGATACGAGCAATGCCTCCGCCCCCCTAGAAATTTTAGTCCGTATGCCCGGAGTCTATTTGCCAGAAACCGGAAGCTTGGTTTATGCCCGTATCAATGCAGGCCATGGATTTGTTTTTGCAAGCAACCGGGCTGAACAAACAAAGCTATAAAACGCCAACTACTCGGCAAATTGTTTCAGGTTTTTGCTATCATCCGGCAAAAACTACAGGGCAACACAAAACGAGTAAAAACTTATACAATAGAATCAACTACTTAAACATGATAAAAAATGGCATCAATTGTGCATATCCATTCTGTGGAAACACAGGTCCAAATTCTGGACCCTTGATATAAAGTGTGGAGCACAAAATGGCTGTTAATCCATTTTTACAAGCAAGCGTCAGTGGCATGCGAAGCCAAGCCTATGCGTTAAACGTCATCGGCACCAATGTGGCCAACGTTAATTCAGCGGGTTACAAACGCACAGACGTACAATTTGAAACATTATTAAGCAAAGAGATTGGCCGAGGTAATTCCGACGTTGGAGGGGTTAAGCCCAAAAGCTATTTACGCGCGGCGGCCCAAGGCATTGTAGAATCAACGGATAACGGTTTAGACGTTGCCAACATTGGTAAAGGTTTTTTCCAAGTCACGCCCACATTGGATTTATCCGGTGATGTTTTATTCACCCGTGATGGACAATTTCAAGTTTCGGTCGCCGGCGGCACCACATCAGTGACGGCGGACGACGGAAGCACAATCACCGTGAGCCAAGGCTACTTACAAGATTCAAACGGCAATTTTTTATTAGGCTGGACCCCGGAAGCAGACGGCAGTTTTTCAAATGCCGGATCATTGACCGCCTTGCGCGCAGATCAATATGCGTTTATCGATCAAAACAAAGCCACTACTTCATCGCAGTTATCATTAAATTTACCCGCCGGGAATGCTTTTGCTGCAGCATCGGAACAATACAATATTTCAGCCATCGATAGTGGCGGCAATGAACGATCCATCAAATTAAATTTCAATAAAACCGAAACCAACAATACGTGGAACATCATCCCCGAAGCCGACAACGTCACCACATTGTCGCTAAGCGGCGCTGCTTTTTCATTAGCATCAGGCGTTGGTAGTTCAACACGCCTGAACATCAATGCCGCCAACAACAAAATATCTGTTGAAAACACCACGAACGGCACCACAGTAACCAGCGCGTTTTTAGGACTGAAAGCTGGCGACAGTATTACTTTGGCCGGATCCGGTTCCGGCAATGACGCGACCTATACGATTTCTGATGTGTCTGCTGATTTTTCAACGTTGACGGTTTCAACGGCAATTCCTGCCACAGAAATATTAACCACTAACGCCACATTGTCTTCAACCGCTGTTGTCTCAACAGCGCTGGCGTTTAGCCCGACCGGGGCACTTTCAACACCCACGTCTTATACGGTATCAGCCACATGGGACGATGGCACGACATCAAGTTTCGAACTTGATGTCAGTAATTTAACACAGTTTGATGGTGATTTCACCCCGATCAGTTACAGTCAAAACGGTTTTGGTAATTCTAATTTACGGGATATTTCATTTGATAGCGCCGGGAACGTGGTTGGCGTCTTCGAAGACGGCACCACACGGAATATTTATAAAATCCCCGTTGCCACATTTGCCAACCCCGAAGGCTTAGAAGCGCAAAACGGTTTGGTGTTTAAAGCCACCGCATTATCCGGCGAAGCACAAACCGTCGCCGTTGATGTCAGCGGCGTATCAACGTTAAGTCCATATTCTATAGAACTATCGAACGTTGATATGGCGGGTGAGTTTACCAAAATGATCCAAGTGCAACAGGCCTATAATTCATCGGCCACTGTTTTCAGAACGGTCGATGAAATGATCGGTGTCGCCCGCGATTTAAAGAGCTGATCTAAAATCCTGATTATCTTTATTTTTAAGACCTTCACCTATTAACTGCGGCTTTTGGTAAAAAAACCAAAGGCCGTTTTTTTGTTACGTAACGAGCCTCGGCAAAAAATGCCTGAATGCTTGGAAAAGCTTGCCCATTCAGGGGATTAACAAAGCTTTTCATTTATTTTTAGACAATAAATACAGATAGTTAGCGCTGCACAAATAGTGGCACGATATTCGCATAACATAGTACAGAATTTAATCGTCCGTTTAATGAACGAGCATCAGGAACTGACACATGAATAAGTCTGTATCAACATTAACCCGCAGCAAACCAACACCCAACATGACATCCTCGAACATGTTTGAATTGGTGCGCCGGATTGCTGTGTTGGTTTTTGCATCAACGTTACTCATCATCTTGGCTTTTCAAGCCAGCCATGCCGCATCGCGCATCAAAGACATCGTCGACATCGAAGGCGTTCGCGAAAATATGCTGGTGGGTTATGGTTTGGTTGTTGGACTAAACAACACCGGTGACAGTTTAGAAGACGGTCAATTCACCAAACAAAGTTTAAAAAGCATGTTAAACCGGTTGGGCGTTAAACCCACAGATGCCGGTTTGGATTCTAAAAACGTGGCCGCCGTCATGGTCACCGCCACATTGCCCCCGTTCGCTCGTCAAGGTAGCCGTTTGGATGTAACCGTTAGCTCATTAGGTGACAGCAAAAGCTTGCTTGGCGGTACATTATTGGTGACCCCGTTATTAGGTGCTGATGGTGAAGTTTATGCCGTTAGCCAAGGCCAATTGGCCGTTGGCGGATTTTCCGTAGGAGGCAATGCTGAAACAGTTATCAAAGGTGTGCCCACCAGTGGCCGCATCCCAAATGGCGGCATCATTGAACGTGAACTTGGTTATCAAATCAACAATTTGGACACATTAAAACTGACTTTACGCAATCCAGATTTCACCACCGCCCGCCGCATTGCCCAAGCCATCAACGCATTTCTTGGCACCAATGCGGCCAAACCCAGCGATTTGACCACCGTTCGCATCGAAGTTCCCGGCAACTACCGTAACAATGTCGTTAATTTATTAACCGATATCGAACAACTGCGTGTACAACCCGATCAGTTAGCGCGTGTTATCATTGATGAACAAACCGGCACGATTGTGATGGGAGAAAACGTCCGCATCAGCACCGTCGCTGTTGCCCAAGGGTCATTAACCATCCGTATTACTGAGGCTCAACAGGTGTCACAGCCCGGTCCATTTGCCGAGGTGGGCACAACAACAACCGTTGATCGCACCAACGTCGAAGTCGACCAAGGCGAAGACAAACGATTAACCGTATTGCCTGATGGCGTAACGTTACAAGAACTCGTCAATGGCTTAAACGCACTTGGCATAGGCCCACGTGACATGATTACCATTTTACAAGCCATTAAATCCGCAGGTGCTCTGCAAGCTAAAATCGAGATGATGTAATGAGCGATTTATCCATTCAATCAGCCTATTCTTCCCCGGTTAATTCAGCAGCTAAACTGCCGAATACAGGTGATGTAAAAACAATTCAACAAGCACGTAAAGTGGCCGAAGATTTTGAGGCCGTGTTTATAAGTCAGATGTTGCAACCCATGTTCAAAGAATTAAACGCCGAAGCCCCGTTTGGTGGCGGCCAAGGCGAAAATATGTGGCGCAGTCTGCAAGTCGATGAATTTGGCAAAGCTATTGCCAAAAGTGGCGGCGTTGGCATTGCCGATTCCGTTTTCCGTGAAATTTTGAAACTACAGGAGCTCGATGCATCATGAACCCCACAGACCGCGTAAACGAAATCATGGTTATCACTGAACGTTTGGCCACATTGTTGGCACGAGAAAACGATGCCCTGAAAAACCGTCGGAACAGCGAACTGACAACGTTACTGGATGAAAAAGCCACCCTTGGCCGGATTTATGAAACCCGTGTTCAGCCGTTAAAAGACAATCCTGACTTTTTAAAAGAGGTTGAGCCGGAATTACGCGACAAATTAAAAACGATGGGCTTGAAAATTGCTAAATTAATGGAAGAGAACGGCCGCTTGTTAAAAGTTGCTATCGAAGCCAACCGCCGGGTGATTGATATGATTGCCGAAGCCGTTCGCGAAAGCGCCCCCAGTGCCGGTGTGTATTCGGCAGCTGGAAAAACCGATATGCCCGGCAAACAAGGGTCAGCAAAATCGCCCGCATTTTCATTAAACCAAACTTTATAATAGCCAGTGTAATTGAACATCGTTTCAACGGAGTAACCGCGCCATGAGTTCCATTACTCAAGCCCTAAGGACTGCACAAAGTGGATTGACTGTGAACCAACAGGCGTTAAATGCCATTTCGCAGAACGTAGCCAATGCCAATACCGTTGGCTATTCCAGAAAAGTTATTTCATTAGAACAGCGCGTCGTTAACGGCAGCGGTGCCGGGGTGCAAATTTCCGAAATCTCTAGGCGTGTTGATGAAAACCTGCTGAAAAGTTTGCGTCGAGAAATTTCAAAAACGGCGACATTAGCGGGAAAAACCACGACTTTTGACCGTATACAGCAATTTTTGGGCGCGCCCGGTGACAACAGGACCATTAGTCATACATTATCAAATTTTGTCGCCGCCATTGAAAAACTGGCCGCGACCCCTGAAAACAGTTTGGAACAAAATGACCTTGCTCGGTGGGGTCGGGATGTGGCCGAACAATTAAAAAGTATGAGCGACACTATTCAGGAATTAAGGTTACAAGCCGATACCTCTATCAGCGATGATATTAGAACCATTAATACACTGACTTCTAAAATTTCAGATTTAAATAATGAAATAATCGCCAATGGATCTGTCAACCGTGACGTAACTGATTTACAAGATCAACGCGACCAAGCCATTGACGGTTTAGCTGAATTTGTTGATATCCGGTATTTTGTCAGATCCGATGGTGATGTTGTTGTTTTCACATCCGCAGGCCGCACATTAGTTGATAATTCAGCCGTTACGTTAACCCATAATACGGCGGCTTCGATCACGCCAACGCTGACCCACGCCGAAGGCGATATTTCCGGCATTTTTGTCGGTGACAGCATCGCCGGCAACGATATTACCACCGAACTACGACAAGGACGATTACAAGCCCTCGTCACTTTGCGTGATGAAACGTTAACCGACATCCAAAGTCAGATTGATAATTTATCCGTTACTTTGCGTGATACTTTTAATGAAGTTCACAATCGTGGCGTGGCTTTTCCCGGTGCCACATCATTAACCGGAACCACACAATTTATTGCACCCGGCACACAAACAATTACGTTGGATGCAACAAACAGTGTCGATGATGTGGTTTTTGCGTTGTTAGACAATTCAGGTGATCAGTCTGCAACCACAACATTAAATACGATCATGCAAGACGCTACTTTAGGCACCGGTGCACAAGCATCCCGTGGTCCGTGGGATATCACCGAAGTCGCGGCCACCATCGAAGACTGGTTCCAAGCCAATGGTGCCGCTAGTGCAACTGCAACCGTAAATTCAAGTGGTTATTTAGCCATCGAATTAAATTCAACGACATTAAATTTTGCCATTCGTGATCAGGATGCCACCGCCAACGGTAGCGCCGCCGGGGATGCAGAAATCGGGTTTGACCGGGATGGTGACGGTAACATTGATAAAACCGTTAGCGGGTTTTCAAATTTTTTTGGACTTAATGATTTTTTCCAGGATAATTTATCCGAAAATCTATGGGCATCCGATGTGGTCTCGTCAAGTTTCAGCACAACGGCCGCCACTTTGACATTTCGTGACGCAACGGGCGCACTAGCTGGCAGCCCGTTAACAGTGGCATCGGGCACAAGTTTGGCCGATCTTGCCACCAGCATCACCAACAATGTGACCAATGTGACGGCGTCCGTTGTACCTGATGGATCGGGTTCACGTTTACGCATTGCCCATGCAAACGGATCGGCAATGACGGTTACTCAGGGCGGCGCAGATACATTATTAACAACACTTGGATTAGATGTGGCCGACGTCCGTGTCAGTACGGCTATGAGCGTGCGTTCTGATATTATCAGTAGCCCGGGATTAATTGCTCGCGGGCAATTACAATATGACGCCAGTTTAGGTTTGTCTGGCGAATATTTTAACAGTAGCGCCGACGACACGGTGATCACAGATTTAGCCGATACATTTACATCGACCATTAGTTTTAAAAAATCTGGTGGCTTATCGGCGGTGACGGTAACATTTGAATCTTATGGTGCCGATATTATTTCAGACACATCTTCAGACGCCAGCCGTAACGACAGCAATTTGGAAATCCAGACAGATTTAACCAATAGTTTACAATTAAAATCCGATAACGTGCGCGGCGTCAATATTGATGAAGAGCTATCCAATTTGATCGTTTTTGAACAAGCTTATTCCGCAGCAGCACGGATTATTTCCACAATTCAAAACATGTTCGATGCGTTGGAACGAATTATTTAAAACAGATTTATTCATTGATATAGGTTATAATTATTCCGTCAGGGCGTAGGGTCCAGATGAACAGGAGACGAGACGATGGCCGAAGCAACTCGCATCGCCGATTTAGCATCAAATACCGCCCTTTTTAATACTTTGGCCGGCACACGTGAACGGCTTCAGCTGTTCCAAACGCAAATCGGTACAGGCAAAATATCTCAAACCTACCAAGGGCTTGGTCGTGATACGGAAAATCTGATTGATATTGAAAATCGGGCCAATTTATTAAAACGCTATTCACAAACAAATGCGTTAATTGATGTCCGGTTAAAAGTTACAGAAACTGCCATCGGCGGCATTGAAAAAACCATTAAAGATTTCCGCAAACAATTGGCAACATTTAACATTGGCGATAAATATAAAGAACAAGCCAATAAAGATATTCAAGCAGCAGCTTTCCGTGCTTTACAAGACATTCAAACCAACCTGAACGAAGAAGCCGATGGACGGTTTATATTTTCTGGTGGCCGATCACAAGTACAGCCCGTGAATTTAAACCTGTCAACATTAACTGCATTTCAAAATGCCTATGATGGCAATCAAGTCACTTATGACACAACACGTGATCAACAATTACAAAGTTTTTCATTATCCCAAACAACTCAAGCCACACCTGATACAACATGGTTAACATTCACCCGTGCCACTGGCGTGATTACAGCCAGTAACAGTGAATTTAGCAATGTCGAAGTGGGGTCTACGATCACCGTTTCGGGTACCGGCAGCAACGATGGCACCTATACAGTTTCGGCTGTTACCGGCACATCGATCACCGTCAACACCGACATGTTAACTGCCGAAGCCGCAGGATCGGCGATCATCACCACCGTGCCAACTCCGGATACGGCCGCCACACCTTTGGTGACGGCCGCGGCGTCGGGCGGGTTAACTTTTGATCAAGCCGCTGATACCATAACGGCAGCCACGGCAAATTCATTAACCAGCGTATCTGTTGGCGACGTCATCCGAGTGACAGGATCGATTTCCAACAATGATGAATATATCGTCACCAATAACACGGGAACCGTTTTAACGGTGCAAAAGAAAAAACTCACCGACGAAGGTGGGGTTGGAACCGAGGTCGTCGGAACAATTGCTTCCAGCAGCTATTACAGTGGAGACAACAAAAGCACATCATATCGTATTGACGGTACCCGTACATTCGATTTTGAAACCACAGCCATCGACCCGGCGTTTGAAAAAGCTATCCGGGCCATGTCGATCATTGCTCAAGGTGTTTTTAGAAGCAACGGCGGATTGGATCAAAACCAAGGACGCGTCAACGATGCGCTTTACTTGCTGGATAGCTCCACCACATTAACCACCGGCGGCACCCCACCTTATGGTCCGGAAAATGATAGCAATGTTGGACAAATTCAACTCGATCTCGGGTATAATCGTGTTTTAATGGACCGCACTCAGAAACAGAATGCAAGTCTGATTTCATTTTTTGAAACCCGCGTCAGTAACGTCGAAGATATTGATGAAGCAGCCGTCATTACCAGATTGTTGGATGATACACGTTCATTACAAGCGTCCTATCAATCCCTTGCCACTATTCGTTCCTTATCACTTGTAAACTTCCTGTAATCAGACCATCTTATATTTATGATCTGGAGTGATGCTGCATGCCGCTGAAAATTGAATTAAAAGCTAAAGACAAGCTGGTGGTTAATGGTGCGGTTTTTGAAAACGTCGGTGCCAACGCCACATTATTATTTCATAACAATTCAGCCATTTTACGGGAAAAAGAAATCCTCTCGGACGAAGACGCGACAACGCCCGCATCTCGGGTTTATTTCGCACTGCAATGCGCTTATATGTTCCCCGAGAAAAAACAACACTTTATTGACCTGTTTCATGGTTTCCTTCAAGATTATATTGACGCCTGCCCTAGTGCCGAAAATATTCGTGATGGTATCGATGAAGCCGTTGAAAAAGACAATATTTACAAAGCATTACGCAAAACTCATAAATTGATAATCCATGAACAAGATGTATTCAAAGGCTTGGGTAAATCCATGCAGCAAAAATTGCTTGATCTAACATCACCCGATCCCCCGGCCAAAAACAAACCGATCGCACAAACTGACGCGGCAGATTAACAGCCCCTTTTAGCTGTAATTATTTAATCTTAGCACAAACAATGACCCAATAATAATGAGTGTGGCTATATCATACGCACATGTTCTTGCGGGTTGTTCGCATAAATAGACTAAATATTGATTATTTTAGATTTTGTCGTGTTTTTCTCGTATAGATTTGATTAATCACACAATAATGCCTCTAGTTATTTCCTTCAAATTTATTCAGGATCATGCCATACGTCACTTTAACTCACTGCTTTTAATGCCCAAAAAACGTATCAAAAAATCTTAAGACTTAAACAACAGCGCGGTTGGGAAACCAAGTTTACAGTACCAATTTGAACACGTTGAAACAAAAACACGCCAATATCCAGACACGCCATTTAAACGTCTTATGACAATAGATTAGGGACTGTCTTTCTTGAATTGGTACTTACTAAAAAACATTAGAAACCCTTGTGTTTTGCGTTAAATGAGTGTAAATTTACAAGCTTAGTAGAAAGTTTTAATATTTTATTTGGTTTTAAGATTGTGTCCGCGACAGAAGTTTAAAAATGCGGTTCCGCCTAAATTTAAAATCAATAATTGTTTTTTTTGATGCAGAAAACGGATTGCCAGAATGGCCGAAAACGTATCAGCACTCGCCCGTCAGCTTAGCGCGTCCTTACAAGGGAATTCGCGGCCACAGTTTGAATTCCAATTCAATCAGCTGCAGAATTTGTATATTCGCCAACTTAACGACAAAGTCACCGAAATTGCCGATGCCGACAACACCAAGCGCGAACGTGACGCTTTGGTCAAAAAAAGTGGCACTTTACGGGAAACAGCGATTGCGCTCGAAGCCTATACATTTGGTAATATATCCAATCAGGAACGTTTAACAGCAATTACCGAGACAACAGCAGCGTTAGTGGCATCGGTTCAGTTTTCAGGCGATGAAACGGATGTGACAGCGGCCGAAGTATCACAATTTAGCAGCGTCAGAAACAAACTCATCGATGAAATTGATAAACTGCAATTACTGTATCAACCCGATTTTTTGCGCCCGGATATCATTCAGGAAGTGATAACTTTTGGCGAAGAACTGAAAAGCAAAGGCTTGGTAGAAGGTGCTGTTGATGTCGAAGGCACGGTCGCCACGACAAACACCAACCGTTCAACACAGGATTTTGCTATTTTTGTACAGGGCCGCATCCAAGACGCGCTCACCGTTACCGGCACAACCGTCACTGCGGCTCAAGAAGCCAGTAAAAATACCCTCGCTAAACTTTCTGTTATTCAGGCTGACCGGATTAAAATCGCCCAAGTGGATGCCAAAAACAAACAAGAAGCCATCGATAAAGAAAACAATAGAATTGGTCAATTATTACAAGCCATTTCACTATCATTTGAAATCAACCGCAGTTTTGCCGAAGGTTTAGGGAAATCATTGCTAGAGGGCAACACCCCACAACCGGGCACTATTTTAAGTATTTTGTCATAATAACCGCAGCCTTATTAATTTTAAAAATCAATCAGACACATCGACAATGCGGCTAAATTCGGCATCTGCAAAAGGATTGCCGCCAGCCAACCATTCGGCACATGCATTTTCATTATTCAAAGCGATATGCAAAGCCGCAATAAAATCCAGAACAGTAACATCATGTTTCATGGCAATCAGCGCATCTCGCAACCCTCCAGCCATCCCGCGCGCTAGATCTACCTGGCCACCATGAACCGGGATATCCGGATCCAGTTCAGGCTCGAAACGTTTTTTCAAGCATGCATTTTTATCAAAAGAATTAAACCCTTGGCAAACAAAAGGCCGCACGGCATAAACCATGCAAGAACTATTCGATAGCAACGGGCACGGCGGTTTATAGTTTTCACGTTGAACACCAAACAATGCAGCGCGTTTCGTAACAAAATCATCAACGCGTTTTTTTAAACCCACTAATTCATCAGCATTTAACGCATGAGTTAAATGATCAACCACAAAACAAATTTCTGGAGCGGTTACCTGAAAACTAAATTGATGACAACAGTGATCACAGTTTATCGCGCAATCCGGGCGCCCCATTTCGGGCGTTTTTTTATAAATATCCTCACAGGCCCCAGCAAAAAACCCATAAGCTTCTTTTAACAAATCGTTGAGCGCATCGACAGTGACGCCGTTTTTTAATTTGTTTAAAAAAATATTTGAAAATTGGCGTTGCAGTTGAGTTTGTTGTGGTTGTGGCGAAGCTGGACCAGTTGGCACAAAATAATTCCTTTTGTTAATACTTATGAAATGACATTGCTTTATTCAATAAAACTCAGTGCCTTTCACTTTAGACGTGAACGGACCTATTTAATACGTTAAATTAAATTCGATCAATAGTTTCCGGAAGCATTAAAATGACTGATACCACCCACCAGAGCTACCTAGACACGATTGCTAACGCATTAGAAGAGTATTATTCAAAAGCTTACGACGAAGCTGCCAGTCTGTGCCAAGAGGCTCAAAAAATAGACCCAAAAGGTTCTGAAGGAATATACCTGTTAGGGTTGATTGCCTATGATCTTGGTAATACAGGGAAAGCCTGTAGTCTGATCGAAAAAGCCCATGAAATTGATGGTGACGTGCGTGAATATGTGGATGTTTTAGCGCAGATATTAACCCAGCTTGGGCGTCTTGCTGACGGTTTGTATTATGCAAAATTATCTGTCGCCGTCGAACCCCATGGCGATATCCACAACTTAGTTCCACCAAAGTTTAGTAATTATTTCAGAACGCTAAGCAATGTCACCCCGCAAGAACATCTATTCAATGCCACCATTGCATTTCAATCAGGTGATATTCAGGTGGCGATCAAACATTGTCTGCTTGAATTAGACATCAATCCCAATAACACGGACGCTTTACGTTTGTTGGCCAACAGTTACGTATCGGCGAAACGTTATCAAGATGCACTCATCCCGGTTAAATCAGCTCAAAATATTGCTCCCGGAAACGCAAATGATGACCATTTGATAGGCCAAGCTATGCTCGGCATGGGACAGCGCGAAGTGGCGTTAGACAGTTTTCAACGGGCCATGGATATGCAGCCGGAAAACGTTAAATATCAAAACGCTTACATTCATTGTCTGGCTTATCAGGATGATAAAAATTGGAAAGCTTATCCCGGCCTGCACCGGGAATTTATCGATGATGACGGTTTAGATGAAAAAATTATTGAACGCGGTAAACAAATTATTGATGAAATAATTGCCACCCGCGATCATGTTGAGAAAACATATGGCGCGAAAAAATTTATTCGCATAGGGCTGTTGTCAAATTTATTTTATGACTGTGAGCAGGCGCGTTGGATCGAAGGATTTTTACGCAACCGAGACCGTAAAAGTTTTGAAATTTATGCCTATCATGATGCAACAGTTCGTGACGAAATGACCACCCGTCTAGAAGGACATATGGATAGTTGGCGGCCATTTAATGAAATTGATGATTTAACCGCAGCCACGGTGATCGCCAACGATGATATTGATGTGCTCATCAATTTATCGGGATATTCACAGAAACCACGGTTTGAGCTTTTAAAATTACATCCAGCGCGCAAACAAATATCGTGGTTGGGTCTGCCTGAAATCGGCGGCATTGATGGCATTGATTACATTTTATCCGATGATGTATCCATCGAAAGTGATAAAAAATATACTCGTGACGAAGGCTGTATCAGTTTAGGTAAAAGCATTATAGCCGTCGACCCGATGACATATATGCCCGACGTCACACCCGCACCGTGTTTGCGTGATAAACATATTAATTTTGGTGGAATTTTAATTCCCTCCCGGCTTGATGGCAAAACATTATCATTATGGGCCGATGTGTTGGATGCCGTCCCCACATCCATATTACGATTGGGTAATCCGGTAAATACCCATTCAGATACATTGACCTATTGTGATTTATTTTTTAAATCCCGTGGATTATCCAACCGGGTGATCGTTGAAACATTACCTACGCTGGACGATACGGTTTCAGCAAATAAAGACCCTTTATTAGATATCCCGTTTTTTAATGATATCGATATTTTATTTGACAGCACAACGGTTTCAGGAAGCACTCAGACCGTATTGTCATTATGGATGGGTGTGCCGGTGATTACCTTGTCGGGCAAACGCCGTGTGTCGTTAACCAGTTCGAGCATATTAAGCGCTGCTAACCGCACGCAATGGATCGCCGCAACATCTAATGAGTTCATCGATATCGTAAAAACTTTGGCCGCCGATTTGGACGAAATTAATGTAATACGCCAATCTTTAAGAGAAGACCTTGGCCAAACCCAATTATTTAGCCCCAAAACGTTTACGATGGCATTTCAAAAAGCCTTGGCCGCAATTTCTGGTGCTTAGGGTCCAGACTTATTCAATTCATACGATTCTCTGTTTTAGACACAACGGATTTAGCCAAATAAAACAACCGAAGGACATGTATAACATATTAAAGGATGTTTCATGCCAGATAAATCGTTTGTTTTGCAAACCCATACGGGCCGACAGAGTTGCCATCAAATGCGCCAAAAGGCTTTGAAAACACCCCACAGTTCTTACTTTTTTTTTGCCGTTTGGTGAATAAATCTGCACGCGCAGTACGGATCAATTGCCAAGGGGATAAATGAGTATGGACCCTAGTATTCTAAACACAGGAAAACGGCCAAATAACTTTTGCATTTTTAGCAACAACCTCTCCATCCGCCATGGCAAGACTATCAATTCCTATGCCTAAGATATCCATACCGCCGCCTTGGGAAAACATATAGGAACGTGCGTTCCGTTGCCGCGTGTGCCGGATGCAAATATCGAGATCGCAATTTGGCAATTTAATCCGGTTGGGTAAACAGGCCGCAGCCCGGTTTCCATAAATCCGCGGTATTTCATAACCACTAAAATAGCGCGCCTTGCCATAAACGCGCCTTTTACTTGGTCGATAACTGGTTTCTTTTTCTCAGCTAATCTGCTTGTTGCGGGCTGATTTGTCGGGTATTTGTTTTTTTAAAAACTCGCCCCGCTCATTTACCTCATTTTTTTTGTGATTAAAAGCCTCGGTCCCAGACGGCATCTGAAACACCAAAACAAAAGTCAGCATAACACCAAGGGCCAAGCTAACTTTGTTCATTGGTGCACCTTACATATTTATTTAATCAGGCTTTCTGATCAATCGATGAAAGTGGGGACTGCGCTGCCTCTTCTTGAGTTTCTTGTTCTATTTCAACATCGTCCGCAGTCTCCATTAAACCAGCAGCGATGTTGCGGTTGATATTAATCAATGTGGCAAGTTTTTCAGCCGTCGGTGCCGCCAATATATCGACCGTGTGACTATCAACAAATTTACATAAAGTAAGCATATTGATGCGCAAATCACGTTCCATGTCGCCATTATCGATGGTCAGCTCTGCTTGGAAAATTGTCCATAAACGCCAGTTTAATCGTACTGCGGTTTTCATACCAATACGGCGTTCGGCATCATCACCGGGCATAACAATGCTTTCAGCCATGCGCCTGGCGGCTTCGATCAATGCCCAACCTTCGGTGACACGCGGGTTTCCGCCTTGGGACGCGCTAGAGGTATATGGGTTTGGCCTGTTTCCACTCTTCATTGACTTCTCCAAAAACGCCGACCTGAATTCAGGAAACGTATAGTTTAGCTTTTTTTATTGATTCAGAAAACGCATAAATAAATAAAAACGCTTTATCAAACGTATTTATTTATCAATCAACTGACAATTAACTATTAAGCTTTACCCGAAGACCGTTAACGGAGCGTTAAATGCTAGAAAAAAAACCATCCATTCAAAAATATTACTGATTTAATGCTTCGGCTCGGCGATGAGCATACCACACATCAAACGACCATTGATCGCGGTTACGCAACAGCCAAAGTGCGGCAAAACCAACCCATGCTGCAATAGCTACCGAATCGTTGCGGTTTACCGGAAAACCATTAGCATTGATTACAAAAGGTGCGATCAGACTAGGAGAAATCACAACAATTGTTACACTGTGCATGATAAATGCCAACGCATAACTGTAGGTACGCAACACCCCAAAAACCATGGCTGCACATATGATTATTTGCGCCCCACCCATAAATAATGGCATGGCTGCGCCTAAATCAATACCGTGAAAATAGCCCCAAATTTTAACGTATTGTCCGGGCGATAATATTTTATTCACCGCCCAGACAAAAAGGAACCAAGCCAAACCAAAGCGTAACAGCACAAGGCCTAAGTTTTCCATAGCTGGATTAGCGGATTGTTTATGTGATGCATCGTTGTTCATAGTGCGCCCCTTTTAATGCTGACTTTGATGAAGAGGCACATCATATTAAAATCTGATCGAAACAGGCAAATAACAAACGCGGCACTTAACGATAAAGTAAGGAAACGGCGTTACTGTCTGTCATTATTAAAAAATAAGAAACAAATATAAAAAAACAAGGTAACAAACAATGCAAACAATCGATGAATATCGCGATAACTGGATTGATTTAAACGACAAAAATATTCTAGTTACCGGCGGCACCGGGTCGTTTGGCAAACGTTTTGTGCGCACCGTGTTGGATAATTTTAAACCACGACGGTTGATTATTTTTTCCCGTGACGAGCTTAAACAATTTGAAATGACGCAATTATTTTCACGCGAAGAAAACGAAATGTTACGGTTTTTCATCGGCGACGTACGCGATTACGAACGGTTGGAAATGGCATTGCGGAATGTTGATTATGTGGTTCACGCAGCGGCACTAAAACACGTCCCCATCGCCGAGTATAATCCATTTGAATGTATTCGGACTAATGTTATTGGCAGCGAAAACCTTGTCCGTGCTGCCATTCATAATGGTGTTGAAAAAGTCATGGCGCTGTCCACGGATAAAGCTGTTAACCCCGTGAATTTATATGGCGCCAGCAAACTAGCCGCTGATAAAATTTTTGTCGCCGCCAATAACCTAAGTGGTCGTGATGGCGTTGATTTCAGCGTTGTCCGTTACGGCAATGTGGTTGGTTCCCGCGGTAGTGTTGTACCTTTTTTTGAAAAACTCATCAACGAAGGGGCTGATCATTTACCAATCACCGACGACCGCATGACCCGGTTCTGGATTACGTTGGATCAAGGCGTCGGTTTTGTTTTATCGAGCATGCAAAACATGAACGGCGGTGAAATATTCGTTCCTAAAATCCCCAGCATGCATGTCCGTGAACTCGCCACTGCAATGGCTCCGAATTTACCACAAAAATTGGTCGGTATCCGCCCCGGCGAACGGCTTCATGAAATTCTGGTTGCCGATGCCGATGCCCGGAGCACGCTTGAATTACCAGACCGATATATTGTTGAACCGGAATTTGCCTATTGGTCACGGGAATCACACAGCACCGAAGGCGCAACCCCGCTCGCTGAAGATTTCAGTTATACCAGTGATAATAACAAACAATGGTTATCGGCCGAAGAAATGGTGCGCTGGCTAAACGATCCACGCATCTATTCACCCAATGCGGGGTAAGTCACCGTCATGACGTTACCGTTTCTTCCCTATGCCCGACAATATATAGATGACGGCGATTTAGACGCCGTTGCCGCCGTGTTAAAAAGCGATTATTTAACCACAGGCCCGATGGTCGACCATTATGAAACAGCGTTTGCTAAAGCCGTTGGCAGTGATTTTGCGATTGCTTGCAACAGTGGAACAGCCGCTTTGCATTTGGCATTAATGGCATCGTCCATCGGCCCCGGATCAACGGTGTTGGTGCCGGCCATTACGTTTTTAGCGACTGCCAACGTTGCTCAATACGTCGGCGCCGAAGTAGAATTTATTGATATTGATGCAACCACCGGACTAATCGATGTCGAAAAATTAAAACACCGCCTGGAAACAGGGCGCAAAGTCGATGTGGTGATGCCCGTGTATTTGGCTGGACAATGCCAAGCTCCAGAGGTGATCTGGAATTTAAGTCAGCAGTATAATTTCACTATTATCGAAGATGCTTGCCATGCCATCGGCACCACCTACGGGGTCGGCAATGATAAAGTCGGAGCCTGCCATCATGCACATTTTTCGGCATTTTCAACCCATGCTGTGAAAACCATTGCCACAGGCGAAGGCGGCATGGTCACCACAGCGGATCAAAAAATGGCGCAAAAAATGTCTGAATTACGTAGTCATGGCATGACCCGAAACCCTGACCAGTTCATCAATACCGATTTGGCATTCGATTTAAATGGGAAGGCTAATCCGTGGTATTATGAAATGCAATCATTGGGCTACAATTATCGATTACCCGACATCAATTGTGCATTAGGCATTAGTCAGCTAAAAAAATTACCGATGTTTTGTGAAAAACGTAAACATTTAGCCTTACTCTATGACAAAGCCTTCAAAGACTTATCGCCATCAATTCAACCCATTCATCACATATCGGACTGCCAGCCTGTGTGGCATTTATATATTTTGTTGATCGATTTTGTTGCTTTGAAAACCACCCGCGCCCAAGTCATGATGGATCTAAAAAATCAAGGCATCGGTAGCCAGGTTCATTATATCCCGGTACCATTTCAGCCTTTTTATAAACATCTCAATCATCCAGCCAAATTTCCGGGGGCTATGGACTTTTACAATAGCGCGTTAAGCATACCGTTATTCCCCGGCATGTCTGATGATGACGTCGAACGTGTTGCAAACGCCCTACGACAGTTCATCTCATAATTCAAACCAACGATTTCACATAAATATGTACAGCTTCATCAGCATTGTGATCGTTGTTTGATGCATTTTCGAGTGAATACCCAGCATTAAGAAACGTTTTAATGCTGGCGACATTCTGTGATTTAATTTCTGCCATTAATAAAGTTGCGGGCCATGCTGTTGGAATAAAATCCTGACTTTTCAGCAAAAATTCAACACCGACGCCATGGCCGCGACATTCAGGGCTTAGATTAATGCTAACCCGCACCGACGTATAACGATTTTCAAACCGTACAATGCCAGTTTTTTTCAACTGGTCATGATCATCAACATAACCAATAACCATAACATTTTCATCGTCGCACAGTTTATTTTCATACCATTTCTGGTGATCATCATAATCGATCAAATCATGATTTAAAGACATGGCCCGGGTATCTGGATCATTAATCCAAGCAAACACATCATCCATATCATCTTGTAATGCTTTGCGGTAATCCACCAATAATCATCCTGAATTGATTTAATTTTTTTAACAGTATAGACAAAAAAAAAGATAAAAAAAGGAAGGGCGAACCCTTCCTTTTAATATCGTTAAAACCGGGATTAAGGTCCCTGTCAGATAGATTATCTGAACAGTGTCAAAATGCCCTGTTCGGCTTGACCAGCGAAGGACAAGGACGTAATAGCTAATTGCTGTCTGGTTTGCAGAGCCAGCAAGTTCGCGCCTTCTTCGTTGATGTCGGCCAATGTCAATTTAGCACTACCGTTTTCGAGTGTGTTCACATAGGTTTCTGTGAAATCAAGACGGGTTGTCAACAAGGCAACGTTATTACCCAATGTTTGGGAATTCGTCCGCAATGTAGCCAAAGCGGTATCAATTTCCGCGATAATATCGGTAACTGCTGTTGAGTTATTAAACAATGTCAATGTTTCAGTTTGAGCATTAACGTCACCAACGGCGAGCGCTGATGCAACAGAAGCGGCGTTTGTAACCCCTGAATCAAGAACAATACCAAAACCTTGGCTCGCTGAAATACCACCAGCAACCGTACTATTTGTCCGGTAAACGGTGAATTTTGTTAGTTTATCAGCACTGAATGTCAGTCCTTGTGAATCGACAAACAACGTCAGTGTTTCACCACCGTAGCTGAATGTAAATAACCCGGATGCAATTGCAACGGCCGAATTACCAGCAATCGTTACAGATACAGAGTTACCGGAAATCAGCGTTACGTTAGAAGCAGAAGAGAACGTGAAGCCAAGAACACGGCCCGCTGCGTTGGCAACAGCACTACCACCCGTGCTAAGAGCAACAAGGGTTGCAGCAGTTGAAGCTTGAGAAATACCCAACGCACTTGATTTAATGTTCACGCCCTGCACCGTCAATGAGCTGGCAGTACGGTCGGAGAATTCAACTTTCAATGTTGTCGCCGTCGAATTAATCAGGTTTGTCCCCTGAAACGATGTATCATTCGCAAGGTTATCGATTTGTGTACGTAAATCGTTAAATTGCGAAATTAATGATGTTGCTTGGCTGTTGGTCGCTGATTTCAAAGAGTTAGCAACACCTTTAAGCTGGCGCACGAGTGAATCAATACCGTTAACACCGTCAAGTGCAGCAGTCACCTGGGAAATACCCTGATCAATGTCGCTCTTTCTGTCGTTTAGATCGGCGGCCCGATCGGACAATGTTTTGGCTTGGAAGAAAGCAATCGGATCATCAATCGGGCTGGCAACTTTCAGGCCCGTAGATAGACGGCTTTGAGTACGGTCAACAAGGTTAGCTGTCCGTTGAAGAGAGAGTAGACTTTCCCGCACGGCGGCGGAGAGGGTTACGTCAGTCATAAGATAACTCCTTTCTAGAGTTATGGCTGTTGTTGGCTGTGCCCTGTTAAACCAATGCGTCTATATAAATGTTCATTTTGAACATATTTAAACTGGAATAACACCACAGTTGCCGCAAAATTCTATTGCAAGCTTGATCATATTAGTCAGCCCACGTCATATGCGCAAGCCTTTTTTAATATTTATTCATATAATCCCTCACAAAGCGTGCATAATCACACATTCACATCTTTCCTCGCATTGCCTATTCCATACCAACTATTTGTAAAATTTTAACTGCAGGTTAACCGCCTATAAAGACATTGTGTTATATTCAATAAACAAGATTATAATCACAGCGACGAATACGACGTTTGCAAACGCACTTTTAAAGACGCATGAAGGATATGACTAATGGCCAAGAAAAATGAAGAACTTCAATCATTCACTATCGATGACGACATGTTCGACATCAATATGGCGGCTTTTAAAAATTTAATACCCGAAGTTTATCAGCAACTTGAACATTACAAGCCTCAATCTGAATTATTTTCACACCCATCCGGATTTGACGTGCGTTTTTCCGGCGTTGAACTTTATGGGCGGGGTGCCGAAAAGTATTGCGAAGATCAAGTCGAAGCCTATTTCAAAGCACAAAACAGAATAACCACGTTTTCACCCGAAAAATCGTCGCTTGATGAATTTGCCGATCATTATGTGTTGAATATGTCCGACCGCTTTATAAAAGCAGACATAGAAATCCTGGATTACCCCTGCCAAGATAAAACTTTTCATTTTATTGTCTTTGGTGTCGGCCTTGGTTTTCATTTATCGCTTTTTGAAGAAAGAACCGCCTGTCGCAATCTGATTATTATCGAACCTAATCTGGAATTTCTATATCAATCCTTGCACGTTTTTGACTGGGATAGTCTGCTTAAAAAAATGTTCCATGATGGCCGAACCATCCATATCATCATCAGCAATTCCCCCGAAGCCATTTCCGAAGCCATCCGCATCCAAATGCGCCAACGTAATCCTGCATATATTGATGGCACATATATTTTCATCCATTACCAAAATGCTATTTTTAACACCGCCGCAAAACTTTTCAAAGAAGACGCGATGTTGTTGTTGGTTGGCCTTGGTTTTGTCCGCGATGAAATCGGGATGATCACCAATACGTTCCGTAATTTAAAAAATGGCAAACAGCGTATTCACAATAAAAATCAAGGCGCGCAAGGCAATAAAATGGAGCGTTCACAGACTCCTGTGTTTATTATTGGTGCCGGGCCGTCGATTGATGATGATTTACCGTTTATCAAAGCCAATGCCGATAAAGCTATTATTGTTTCCTGTGGCACCGGATTACGGCCTTTGTTAAATGCCGGGATTAAACCGGATTATCATGCCGAGATTGAACGCGGTGTGCCGCCTTATGAAGTATTGCATAATTTATCCAAAGAATTTGATTTAAGCGGCATTGTCTTGATGGCCTCATCGACGTGTAACCCAGAAATCAAAACATTGTTTGATGACAATATATTTTATTTTCGCGCGGCGCTGAGTTCCTATCCGATTTTTGGTGTGCCATCCGCGATCCTAGATATGCCCGGCCCCACTGTGGCCAACACGGGCTTTACTTTATCCCAAGAATTAGGATTCAAAAACTTTTATACTTTTGGCATTGATTTTGGCACCCGTGACCCTGAAGTCCACCATTCGCTTAATTCCGACTATTATGGCAAACTTGATATTTTAGAAGAAAAAAAATACGACATGCCGGTGCCCGCCAATTTTGGTGGCCTCGCCATGACCGGCAGCATTCTTTATTGGGCCAAAGACAGCATGGAGCAACGTATCCAGAAATTTTCTCGGAATAATTATTATAATTGTTCCGACGGGGTGATGATCAAACGGATGATTCCAAAGCGGTCAGAAACCATCAAATTAACCCACGTCTTGGATAAACCAACCATCATGGGGACGATACTTGAAAACTCACCCGTTTACGATCATGAAATGTTTCTTGATGCATGGGAACGCGCGGACATGTCCAAGGAGATTTTCCGTTTCATTGATGACGTCAAAGAAATCATCAATTTATGTGACAAAAATGATTACATCTCAATGATTTCGGACATTGTCGCTTTTATGGTTAAAACCGACGAAATACATACGCCATCACGCATTCTTGCCAACCGGGGAACCGCATTTATGTTGCTGGGGTCGGCGGCTTATTATATGAACCGGGTGGCGGATGAAGAGCGCATGGCCGAGGCCTGTGAAATTTTCGTCGAAGAAATGTACAAAGAGTTGGATATTATACGCGAAGCCATCGGTGAGCGCATGAATGAATTAGATCAGGAATTAGAAGACTACCTCAGTTAGGGCCCAGACTCATTCAATTTATCCATTCTGGCGAGTAGATTTATTCACCAAGCAGCAAAAAAAAATGCAGGAAATGTGGTGCACTTTCAAAGCCTTTTGACGCATTTGGTGAGCAAATAGGCCGCGCCCGTATGAGTTTGCAAAACAAATGATTTATCTGGCATAAAACAACCTTGAATATGTTAAACGTGTCCTGCGGCTGTTTCATTTGGCTAAATCCCTTGTTTTTCAAGCAGAATTGCATAAATTGCCAAGGGGATAAATTAAGTCTGGACCCTAGGGAAACAATACAATGATGACCACACGCACCCTATATATCGGCAATAAAAACTATTCAAGCTGGTCATTACGCCCTTGGCTGGCCATGCGTGTGGCAGGCATTGATTTCACAGAAAAACTTATTCCCTTATTCGACGATGCGTGGCCCCAAGCCATCGCCAAAGTATCGCCAACTCACAAAGTTCCGGTTTTGCATGATGGCGGACTGATACTCCCGGAAACCATCGCCATATTGGAATATGCCGCCGAGTTGAAGCCGGAATTATGGCCCACAGATACAAAAGCCCGGGCCATGGCCCGTGCAGCGTCGGCTGAAATGCATAGCGGTTTCACGGCATTAAGATCCCATATGCCCATGAACATCCGCAATAATTTGTCAGGCAAAGGCATCAAACCGGGCGTTGTAGCAGACATTGAGCGCATTTGCGCACTGTGGCAGGGTTGTCGATCACAATTTGGCCGTGGCGGACCGTTTTTATTTGGCCGCTTTAGCAATGCCGATGCCATGTTTGCGCCCATCATCAGCCGCTTCATGACGTACCAGCCAGATTTACCCGTTCACGCCAAAACCTATATGGATGCGGTACAAAATTTACCGGCTATGCAGGCCTGGAACGATGCAGCCCGCCAAGAAGTATGGACCGTCGTTGAGGACGAAATTGAATAGTTGGAAACATTAAAGGCCGCTCATTTTTTCTTGTAATGCCAAACGCACATCGTCAAATACGCTTTTCCAGTCGTCAGGTTCAGGTTGCCTAAACAACCGCATGGATGGGTACCACGGGCTGTCGCCTCGATTTTTCAACCAACGCCAATCTGCAAAATGGCTGAGTACACACCACACTGGACACCCTAAAGCCCCAGCCAAATGCGGCACGGCGGTATCGCTGGATATGACCAAATCCAAATTAGCCATCACTGCGGCGTCAACAACAAATGCATCAGAACCGCTCATTAAATCATCGGCTAAATCTTGATAATTAACAGTTTCAGGACGGGTATCGGCTTGTTTGCGCGCATCCCCCAATTGCAGGCCGTAAAACCGCAATCCCGGCAAATCCATCAATGTGTGAAAAGCCTGAAACCCCGATGACCGCACCGGGTTCATGGGATATTCTGGGTTGCCGGACCAACAAATGCCGACTTTAAAACCCTCATCCGGGCCTAGTTTATCGGCCCACACCTTAACCAATTCCGGTTCGGCCGACAAATAAGGCACATTGCCCGGCACCGTATCCACGGTGGTTTTAAAAAGTTCAGGCAAACTCATTAACGGCACATGATAATCAAATGCCGCCACTTGATCGCCGGGTTCAATAATTTGGGGTGATCCCGGTAAAGATGAAAACAATCGTTTTAGTCCGCTTTTACAGCCAACGATGACTTGGGCGCCTTGGTCCATTAACAACGGCACATAGCGCACGAACTGAATGTTATCACCGAAACCTTGTTCGGCATGAACCAGTACGGTTTGACCAGCTAAGGGTTCGCCTTGCCAAATGGGGACGTTAAACTGCCTGTTATCAGCGGCTTTAACTTTGAAACGCCAAGCCATTTCTTGCCAACCTTGAATATAATCACCACCCGCCAACAAAACCTGCGCCAAATAAAAATGCACGGCCGGATGATCAGGACATTGTTGTAAAACCTGACGGAACAGGTTTTCAGCCGCAATTAAATTGCCGTTGGTATATTCGTCGCTGCCTTTGGAAAAAATCTGCTCCAAAGTCATCTGTTGAGGCGCGTTGTTCATGTCGACGTTAACCTTTCCTTTGCGGATTATCAGCTATACAGGCTTATGCACACACATCCAATAGAAAGCGAGACGTCATGCAATTAACAGAAGACTTACAAAAAAAATTTGCAGCAACGCGCGTGCATATTGCGACACCATGTTATGGCGGCATGATCAATGCCCAATACGTGACATCGTTATTACAAACAGTTCATGTGTTACGCAGCTTTAATGTGGATGTGGTGATTAACTTCATTCGCAACGAAGCTTTGGTTACCCGTGGCCGCAATACGTTGGTTGCAAAATTTATGTTTGATGCGGACGCCACCCATTTATTTTTCATTGATGCCGATATTGAATGGTCAGCGGAATCGGTTTTGCGCCTGATCGCCCATGACAAAGACGTCATCGGCGGGGCGTATCCCATGAAAACAATTAACTGGGACGCCATTAATAAGGCGGCTGCCAAAGGTAAAAACGATTTGCAAAATTTCGCCAGCACGTATGTTTTAAACTTCATGGAAGCCGAACAAGACCTAGGAAAAGATCAAGACGTGGTTGAAGTCAAAGATTTAGGTACTGGGTTTTTAATGATCAAACGAAACGTCATCGACCGTTTGCAAGTCGCCATGCCAGAACTAAAATACCGCAACCAGCCTTATTTACAAAAAGGCGAAGAAATCGGTGAATTTTGTTATGGCTTGTTCGACACGATGGTTGATCCGGAAACACAATTTTATCTAAGCGAAGATTATGCTTTTTGCAGGCGTTTCCAATCCATAGGCGGCAAAATCCACCTTGATCGACAGATTGAATTGAACCACATCGGATCGTATCAATTCGAAGGCGATGTAAATGCCATCTGGTCATTTCATGAGTAGTTTTAAGAATTAAGCAAGACCGAGGGACTTGAGAATTTTCAAGGCTGATGCAAGAGTAATACTCGTTTTTCCATGAAGTTGATAAGTTTATCCTTGAGCGCATTGCAATCGATATCAGCTGTATAAACAGCCTCTTTGGCAGCATCTAAATTGGCAGCAAGTTCATCACAGACCATATTGATAACCTCTTTGGAAAGCTTGAATTCTTCTCCCATTTTAACGAGTGAGCGCGGCTTTAAGTCTCTGATCGGCAATTCACGCGCGCCACCAATAGCCAACGCCATTGTCGGATAAGTGTAAAGTGCCGCCGCCACCTGATCATAGGACGGGGTCAGACGAAGTCCTGAATCGGTATGAAACATGGCAAAATTTTTCAAATGCATGTCTGTGTTACCAAGAAGAATACCTGCAAGAATGCGTTGGTACAGACGATATATCTCGACCAGAAGACAGCCGTACGTTTTGGTCATTAATTCTGCCATGTCTTTGTGCGCGCCCTGATATTTTTTGTCAGACGAAGACCCCAAAAGCTGATTGAATTCCTCAAAATGAACGCACTTGATTCCAAAAGGACTTTGTTGAGGTGAATTACCTGAGCCATCACCAAAACCAGCACCGTCACCAGAACCACCACCAAAATTCTCTTCCAAGTGAATTAAATTCCGATCAAAGCGTTTGATAATCAGAACCTGTTCAGGTGTACCTTCAATTCCACCCAGATGAAGATCGACAACATCATCCTTCGGCAATAGGGCTTTGAAAGCCAGCATGGTGAGGTATTCATTAAGAATCAAATCATCATGGTTTCTGGACGGGAACTTCGCAATATGTGTACTTACTTCTCCGGCTTTAGCAGGAAGATACGTTCCATTTTTTTCACAATCGCCAGTTTTGGTTGAACACCGGACAAAGTGGAGCGGCTTGTCATAACAGCAAGCGGTTTCTATTGGCTTATTGGTAAAACATAATTAACTATATAGGGATGATTTCCTAAAATGTCAGACAGAATTAACACGCTCAAACAACGCTTTCCTGACGTTTTCCATCACCCCGGCCCAATCGCCTTGGCTGGATTGCCGGAAATGCTTAAGTGACGGATACCAAGGACTGCTGTCTTCGCCAGCGAGCCATAAATAGCTCATGGCGAACGGTTGTAACACCCATATCGGAACGTTTACTGCACCGGCCAAATGCACAGTAACTGTATCCACAGATATAACCAAATCAAGGGCCGTCATGCTGGCAGCTGTTACATCAAAGCCTATTAAATCGGGGCCGATGTTAAAAACATTGTCGCGCTTAGACAATTTATCAAAGCCGTCTTCGCCCACACCAAATTGCAGACTGAAAAAATCAACTCCATCGACATCAAACAGGTTTTCAAAAAGTTCCGTTTTAACGGACCGGTTTTGATCGTTGGCATTGGTTGGGCTGCCGGCCCAGCAAAACCCGACTTTAAATTTATCCGATGCCTGAATTTTATCGTGCGGCTTTATATCATCCGGTACAGATAAATACGGCACATCATTTGGCACCGTATCAACGGTTGTTTCGAACAATAACGGCAAGCTCATCACCGGCACATGAAAATCAAACCCCGGCAATGGATCACCCGTAGCAAACACTTGATCGACGCCATCAATATTTTCAAATAAATCTTTTAAAGACGGATAACATTCAACGATCACCCGGCCACTACGTTGTGCCGCCAATGTCGCATAGCGGATGAATTGGATGGTATCGCCGAAGCCTTGTTCCGCATGGATCAATAAAGTCGCCCCCGATGCGTCTTGCCCTTGCCATTGGGGACACGGGAAATCACGCTTTTTGGTGGTGAAGTCAGGATTTTTCCAGCGCCATTCATATTCTTGCCAGCCTTCGTCATATTCGCCAGCGTGTAACAACGATAGCGCCAAATTCCAGTGCACATCGGCGCGGTCCGGCTGTTGTTTTAATGCCCGCCTGCATGCCGATATAGATTTTTGAACGCGCCCTAAACTACGTAAACACGCCGATAAATTCACATGTGCATCGGTGTAATCGGGGTTAATGGCGACGGTTTTGCGATAATAATTAAGGGCTGATTTATAATCATTTGTTTTTTGATAATACAGTCCCAAATTATAAAGTTTTTCCGGGCTTTTATCATCCTTAGCCACAGCAATATTTAAATATTCACCCGCTTGATCCCAGTTTTCATTTTCTAAAAACAAAGTCCCCAGATTATAATAGGCATTGCCTAAATCCGGATCAAATGAAATTGCTTTTTGGAAACTTAAAATAGCTTCAATATGATCGCCCAGCCCTTTTAATGCGTTACCCAAATTATTATAAGCTTCCGCCATATCCGGTTGTGCGCTAATAGCCTTGTTTGCATAATCCAAAGCTTCGTCAAATTGACTAAGGGCGTTTAAAGCGCTGGATAAGTTATTGTTGGTGGCCCCGTCGCGCGCATTAATAACCAATGCCCGTTTGAAATAATCAACGGCTTCATCCAGCCTGTTGGCGGCTTGTAACGCATTGCCCAAATTAACCAATGGCGCAAAATAATCAGGTGCCAATTCAACGGCACGGGCGGTCAATGCAATAGCCGCATCCGTCTGCCCTAATCCCAATGCCAAAGCCCCCATTAAATTTAACGCATCAACATTATTGCCGTCTTCGGACAAAACGGTTTTATAAATCGCCATGGCATCATCCAAATTACCGGACTGATGCAGTTTTAGGGCTTGTTTAATTTGTTCGGCGTGATGATTTTGTGGCGCGCTCATATAACATTCCCATGTTGACTATTAATCGTTTTGAGAAGTCTACAATCAGGCGATCAAATTTACCAGCGATCCCGACGGTAATTCCGATGCGCGACTAGCGGCCAAAGTGCGCGTGATGCTCGCACCAAAAGGATCATTGCCATCCAGCGCATTTTGAATAGAGCGCAACCGTTCAATACGTACATCGGCCAAAGAAATCGCATTGTTTAAAGCCACGTCAGTTTCGTTTAAATCATTTTCAAAAATCAGAGAAAAATTATCCAACCCTAACCCTTTGCTGTCCAAAGGCTGTGGATTGATGGTCAATTTGCCACCAAAACTGTTGATAGTTACGCGCACGCTACGACCCGAACTGGAAATAAAATTAGCCCCCGCAAATCCTGAATTTTTAATCAGCGCATCGACCCGCTCCAACGCAATTTTTGATTGCGAACTTAAATTAACCCGGGATAACCGTGAGCCTTTAAATGTTAACGATGTATCAGGGCTCACCAATCCATCTTTTAACGCCAAATCAACGGTACTGCGTAATGCCCGTAATGTGGCAGCAACAGCTTGGCTGGTGGTCAAGGCTAATTTCAAGGCCACCCTTGTATCACGCAAATTCAAACGCAGTTCCGGGGCATCATATATCGATGCCGCCGCCCCGCCCGCAAGCGTCAGCGTTTTTGTCCCGATGGGTTTATCAGACGGGAACAACGTTGATAAATCGCGTGCTATTGATTTTCCAGCAAGTGCAAAATTAGCCGCACTACTGGCGCCGATAATATCGACCAATCACGTTCACCTTAGGGCGTCCGGATGCTGTTCTAAGCTTTCGTTCAGACCATTTCTAGGCCCCATACCGGTCCCGACCATATATAATAACTAATTTTGCAAATTATCTCAACGTTGGTGTAAACCTAAGGCCGACTTAAGAAATCTAAAGATTATAGGTTGAATTTCAAAATAAAATGTAACGCGTTACGAATAATGTCACTTTTTCGGGCCATAATGATCACCCAACCATAATTACAATCATCAAAGGAGTATCATCATGGGCGGACAAACAAACTCAATCATTCCACAAACAAAAAATAAAAAACAATTTTTGGTTACGGATACGGGGCGACGCCAAGAACAGATCAACCAGGCCGAAGAGTTCAATTCGGTTTCTCAAGGTGTACCGTCGGAATTCATCATTAAAAATAGCGATAATTATTTCACCCAACGGGCAAAACAGCGCGGTGCAGAAAAACTTAAACAGGAAGCTATAAAAGGTAATTTTAAAAATCTTGCGGCACAAAACCAATCCATTGATGCAGCGGACAAACGGAAAACAGATGCAGAAGCAAAAGCGGGCCTATTGCGTAATAAAATAAAAGAACAGGCTGCATTCGATGCCAACGCTGTTATCAGCCTGAAAGGTATCCCTGCGGATGCCTCTATTCAAGATTCTAAGGATTTGCCCGATCAAACCGGATTAACCCCACCAACCCGCGGCGGCTTGCAAAGTGCCCTTGCAAAAAAACCAACAGAATTTCCCATCATCAATGATTTGATAGCGGATCCCTCAATACAAGACATATCAAAAAACAGTTTTCCACCTTCGCAGCCGTCATTGACTGATATTCAGCGCGAAAAAAATGATGCCTTAACAAGAAATACAAAGTTAAAAAATCTCTGTCTCGTATTTTTAATTCATTAAATGTAGGCAATAAATTTCCAAACTATGCCGTAAATACTTCAGAATTAGATAAGGCTTTAAAACAATCAAAAAGCATTGAAGCAAACAACAAACCCGCAACACTGCCCGGTATTGGCGAAGGCAGAATCCCGCCATTAGCGCAACAAACAGACGAAGACATCATCATGTTTTCGACAGCCAATGCAGGCAGCCAGTTTGTTGAGGACATAAATCAAAAAATGGGCCTATTTGAACAATACCGTGAACGGCAAATAGAATTGCTTCAAAAAGCTTTTCCTATGATGAACAGGGCCGATGCAGAACAGCAAGCCATTTTTATGGAAAATTTTTTAATGAATAATCGCAAAAACTTGCCCGAGAAAACATCGCCAAGATCAAGTGAATTATCCGACCTTCCAGAAGATGAATCGATAGGAGATTTATCAGCTGAACAAGTTTTACCTCAAAAAGAAATCGTCAGACAACGTATGCCAAGAATTCCAGTCAGAACAGACAAAGAATTGGAAGAATTGCAAAACCTGATTATCGATGTCGGTTTAGATGCAAAAAACTCAAAAGACGTATTTGGCGTACCACAATTATTAAAAGACGCCATCCAAATTTCTAATGGTATCGACGATGAAGAACTCATTATTATCGGATACAAAATACCCGGTGCTATAAAATTTTTAATAGAGTTAACGCCTATTGATAACATAATAAAAATAGAAAAAGCCTATGATAAATACCAACAATTTAAAGCAGATGGAAAACCTGAAAAAGCAAAGGCAGCATTGGCTGTTGTCATGATGAATATCGCAGGAATTATTCCTGTGAAGAAAGGATTTGATAAATTTAAAGATGTGACGAATATCCTTGGCAAAGGATTTTCAAAATTTTCCCGTGCACTGCGTTTGGCCCGCATCGCCCGGTATAATCCGGATGCTCCAACACTCAGGAAAATATTCAACCTTGGGAAAGGTAGCATGAAACTTAGCAAAAAAGTTCTAGAACGTAAGATTTTTAAAAACTTTTCAGCCCCACAGGCGTTGGGAGTAACCCTGTTAAGCGACGGCACATTTAATGCCATAGAACTGGCAAAGAAACAATTCATCAAAAAAGGATATTCCGAAGCCCGTGCGTTTAAAAAAATTGTGTCAATGAAGAAATTAATTAAGAAACAGCTGGTTGACAGAATCCCGAAAAGCGTTAAAAAATTTATGAAATGGGACGAATTGCCGGGCAAGGTGCAGGAAAAAGTTCTGGATGATATTTTTGACGGTGCTTTTGAAAGTATCGCAGGAGAGGATAAGTGGTCTGAAGTAAAATAAGTTGATTTTATCGTTCACACTTGGACAAATCAATAGGCGGCAAGTCGGTGGGGGGCACTTCCTTCACTGGCTTCCATTGTCTAGCCATGATTTTCGCTTTTTCCAGTTGCCTCATCATCTCCGGATCATCACCAACAACTTCGCTTAATAATTCCGACACTTCAGGGTCATTCCCGTTCTGGATACCCAGCCACATGTACATCAAACCTTCGGTTTTATCTTGCCTAAAAAAATTAACAATCAACACATAACCATGACGGGCCATGGCCGCGGGTTCACCTTGTTTAACGGCGCGCCTTAGCCATTCACGGGCAACGCTCATCGTTGTGAAATCTTTGCGTAGACTAAGATATAAACTCCACTGCGCCGTTTCATCACCGCGTTCAGCGGCAAAACGGTTATAACAATTTCGATTTTCAATGGATTTAGGCATGCCTTGGCCTTTTCCAGCCATGTAACCGAGTGAGATAAGTGAAAACAATCTTCCGTTATCAACTGCTTTTATTAACCATTTAACAGCTAACTCATAATCCCTTTCTCGGCCAAGGGCGTATCGATACATTAGACCAATTTTATTTTGCGCTTCGGCATTCCCGGCTTCGGCCAAAGGCAGGTATTCTTTGAAGGCGGTCTTGTAATCTTTGGCATCATAGGCGGTTTTGGCTTCAATCATTCCGGCACGGGCCGGGGCGGAAGAGAGGCTGAGTAACACCATAACGGCAATCAAGATTAACAGGGACACATAACAAGTACATATTCTTGTTAGTCCTAAAATATATGTGCGCAAAATTTGTTTCATAGATTAGAATTATAAACACACAGTTTCTAATTACAACCCAAAGTCACATGCACAAAAAATTTATGAAATGGGACGAATTGCCGGGCAAGGTGCAGGAAAAAGTTCTGGATGATATTTTTGATGGTGCTTTTGAAAGTATCGCAGGAGAGGAGAAGGCGCCGATAGAAAAACAGAATTGATAATCACGGAAAACATTCTTCAAAGTTTTCAGGCGGCAAGTCGGTGGGGGGCACTTCCTTCACTGGCTTCCACTTTTTTGCCATTTCTTTAGCAATAGCCAACTGCCTTATCATATCCGGATCATCACCAACAACTTCGCTTAATAATTCCGACACTTCAGGGTCATTCCCGTTCTGGATACCCAGCCACATGTACATCAAACCTTCGGTTTTATCCTGCCTAAAAAAATTAACAATCAACACATAACCATGACGGGCCATGGCCGCGGGGTGGCCTTGTTTGACGGCGCGCAGAAGCCAATCGCGTGCTTCACTCATCGAATTGTCAGTTTTTCTCAAATTTAGATACAAAGCCCACTGCGCAGTGCTCAAACCGCGGATAGCATCCAGCCTATAGAAACAAGCTTCACTTTTCTTGGACAATCTCATTCCCTGCCCTCTACCGGCCATATAGCCTAGTGTGATTGTCGGTCGATATCCGTTTTTTATGGATTTCTTAAACCACATCACGGCCTTTTTAAAATCTTGTTTTTTCACAAGTCCGAACCTGTATATACGTCCAATTCTATATTGCGCTTCGGCATTCCCGGCTTCGGCCAAAGGCAGGTATTCTTTGAAGGCGGTCTTGTAATCTTTGGCATCATAGGCGGTTTTGGCTTCAATCATTCCGGCACGGGCCGGGGCGGAAGAGAGGCTGAGTAACACCATAACGGCAACCAAAACGAACAGGGACACATAACAAGTACATATCCTTGTTAGTCCTAAAATATATGTGCGCAAAATTTGTTTCATAGATTAGAATTATAAACACACAGTTTCTAATTACAACCCAAAGTCACGTCCACATTACACTTTTAACGCCACAGGTTATTTGCCGGACGAAACCGGATTGCCGGGCACAGGTTCGCCCGACAACGATGGATGGGCCCGCATGTATTGTGCAGGGAATGCGGCTTCGGCATGTAAAGCTTGGGCCGCGTGCCACGGCCAACGCGGATCAAACAACATACCCCGTGCCAACGCCACCATATCGGCTTGTCCTGATGCGATAATCGTTTCCGCTTGAAAAGGATCATTGATTTGCCCGACCGCAATCGTTGTCATTGATGTTGCCGCATTAACAGCCGCGGCAAATCCGGTTTGGTATCCGGGACCGGCAACAATTTTTTGATCCGGCGAATTACCACCACTGGACACGTCAAAAAAATCGCACCCTTGTTTTTGTAGCGTCTTGGCAAATGCAATCGTACCATTTATATCCCAACCGCCATCAACCCAATCCGTTGCCGACGAGCGTACACCAACCGGCACATTATCCGGACATACAGCGCGGACGGCTTCAAAAATTTCCAAGGGAAAACGCATACGGTTTTCAAGGCAACCACCATAAAGATCAGTTCGTTGGTTGCTAAGGGGGGATAAAAATTCATGCAACAAATATCCATGAGCACAATGAATTTCGATGACGTCAAAACCAATACGAACAGCACGTTTTGCCGCATCGACAAATGCCTGTTTAATGCGGTCAAGTCCTTCATCATCCAAGGCCGTAGGCGTCGGCCATCCCGGACCATATGCAATTTCCGACGGAGCTGAGGTTTGCCAAACCCGGGCATCATCATTTTTTAATGGTGCGCCGCCTTGCCATGGCAAATCAGCCGAGGCTTTGCGTCCGGCATGGGCCAGTTGAATACCAATGCGCGCATTGCCATAATCACGGTAAAATTTAACAACACGGGCCATAGATTTTTCGTTGGCATCCGTATAAAGCCCCGGACAACCCGGCGTAATGCGACCTGCGGCTTCAACGCCTGTGGCTTCGGCAAAAACCAAAGCCGCCCCGGAAACAGCAAACTGTCCCAGATGCATCAAATGCCAGTCGGTAAAATCCCCATCAATGGCGCTGTATTGACACATCGGTGCGACAACAATGCGGTTGGGTAAATCTAACCCGCGAAGCTGGATCGGTTGGAAAAGTTGGCTTGGCATAAAATATCCTTTGCTGATTACAATAAATACGGAGTGTCTTAAAAATAGTAATATAAACAGTATGAAACCGTAACTCGGACGGGGTCTTCTCTGCGAAAATAAATCATTTGAACTTGCGATATAACCATTGTTTAAGTCATGATGCATGCAATATTGTGGACAATAACTCACAAACCACATCACATTCATCGCCTGTATTAAAATAATGCAGGCTTAACCTAACCACATCGCCGCGGCCCCGGGCCTTGGTATCCCACGCGCCACCATTTGAATTAATGAACTTACAAATCACATTGTTTTCCATCAATTGATCATAAATGTTATTTTCCGCCAATCGGTCTGATGAAATTGTAATAATTCCGGATGCGGTATGGATTTTCTCACCAACAACGATGCCGTCAATGGCATTAAGGCCAGTTATAAAATGTGTACTGAGTTGATGTATCCGGTTTGCGATTTCATCCAAACCGACATCAAGCGCATAATCAATAGCCGCCCCCAACCCCAAAACGTTGGCAAAGCTTTTTTCATAGGTTTCAAACCGCGTGGCATTGTTATTAAGGCTGATGTCACCGCCTGAATTGATGGAAGCTTTATGGCCGTCGGGAAACCGTGGCCTTAATCGATGTTGCCAAGATTTTTTCACATACAAAAATCCTGTACCCCGTGGCCCGCGCAAGTATTTGCGCCCTGTCGCAGTTAATGCGTGACAGCCGATTTTTTCAACATCAACAACCCGGCCCCCAATGCTTTGACAAGCATCCAACACATAAAACGCATCGCTGTTATTGTTAATGATGGTCCCAGCCTCAGTTACCGGATGCACTTGACCGTTAGACGTGGATATATGGGTTAAACAAACCAGTCGCGTTTTGGCCGATAGATGCTTTTCTAACTGCTGTAAATCAATCAACCCGGCATCATCATAATCAATGATATGAACGATGACCCCTGCCCTTTGGCGTAATTCCATAACCGCCATTATTCCGCTGATGTATTCAGCGCGGCTGATGATAATTTCATCGCCGGGATTAAAATCAAATGCCGATAAACAAGCGTGCCAAGCTATGGTTTGGCTTTCCATTAATGCGATTTCATCCACCGAGGCGTTTAAAAGTGTAGCAATGGAAGTATAGACATTGGCAATTTCAATTTTTTTAAATTCTGCCGCCCGGTGCCCACCGATCTGGTCTTCAAAATTCAGATAATCCTGTACGATTTGAGTGACACCGCGCGGACGCAACGACGCCCCGGCATTATTCATATAAATGCCGTTTTTTATGGCAGCGATATCATCACGCAGGCGGATGATCGGAAAATCTTTCATATTTTTTTATCCAAGATTACAATTGATAAAGTCCAAGTATTATTGCGGACGAACCGCCGACTTCACTTATCTAAGCTATCAAGTCTTTGCAGCTTTTTTACAGCATTTTTATTTCCACGTAGCACAGTTTTTTCATACCAGAACTGGGCTTGTACCAGATCTTTCTTCACACCGTAACCAAATTCGTACATGACGCCCATATTGTTCAATCCATCGGCATCATCCTGATTGGCTGCCTTTCGCATCCACTGTAAAGCTTCGGCATCATCCTGTTTAATGCCTTTACCTCGTCTATACATCAATGCCAGATTATTTTGCGAATTCGCATCCCTTGATCCGCCGCTTTTCTATACCAACGCGCGGCTTCGGTAAAATTGACAACAATGCCCTCGCCAAATTCATACATGACGCCTAAATTAAATTGTGCATCAACATTGCCCTGAACAGCCGCTTTCAGGAACCACCCTGCTGCTTCGGCCTGATCAATTTCAACACCTTTGCCATCTAAATACATATAACCAAGAGCCAGCTGCGCGATTTGATCGCCGCCAACAGCTGCTAATTTATAAAACGTAAATGCAGATGCATAATTATTTTCACATAAAAACTCTTGGCTTTTTCTCTATTAAATTTTGCGCGTTTGATGAGTTGCGCCTCATTTAATTCAGACATTCCAGGTGTTGAGGATATCACGGATGTATCGTTACCGGTTTCAAGCAATCCTACCCATTCATAAACACCGGATATAACGGGTAATATTTTAACAATGGGGGCCCTGAAAAAATAAAAGACGACCAATAAAACGATGACGGTATCGAATATGAAAAACTCAGCAGCAGTTTTTTAGCTTTTTGCTGTTCAACCTGATCATCATTCATAGCCACATTACTATGGGGCAAGGTTTCACCTCTATGCGCCATTTGGTGAATATCAGCGTGATGGACGGTTTGCCTAGAACGTTTTAGCCCCGGTGCCATCATGACAAACAAACAGGCTGAAACCGTGGCGATGAGGGCCGGCAGCCAATTCATGGAAATAGCATTTTCCTGAAGTACGGCGCCCGTTATCCAAGCAACACCATACCAAACGAATAATGATAAAAATAACCTGAGTGTTTATCAGAGCGCAAGATTAGAGAGAATAAAATAAACTTTAATCACTATTAAAGAGTACTGAAACAGAAAATAGCCCAAAATTAAAATGATGTGTTTGCATGTAGAGAACAAAATGGCACCCCCAATATGAACGACGTCATATCGTGAGGGGTGGTATATAATAAAGTAATTATGTTTTTTCAGACGTGATCAATCGTCGTCTTTTTTATTTTTACCTTTATTTTTGCCTTTATTTTTATCTTTATTCAGGCTGTTTTCATTGCGTTTTTCAGCGTCTTTACGGTTTTCATTGTCATCGTTACAAGGATTATCGCGGGTGCATTTTTTGCCATCCCGGTTTTTGTTTTTGTCTTTGCCGTCGTCATCGTCGTCTTTTTTATTTTTATCATCATCATCGTCTTTGCCGTCGTCGTCATCGTCTTTGTCTTTGTTGGATTTTTTATCTTTCTTCTTTTTGTTCTTTTTCTTTTTAGATTTTTTGCTCTTCTTTTTATCTTTGTGTTTCTTGGCTTCGGCCGTTTTAACAGTCAATTCACCGTTTGAATTCACCGTTACCGGCGCACTGATGGCGGCGCCAAGGAAAAAAAACAACACCAGACTTAAAATTAAATTACGAATTTTTAACATTCTTGTCTCCTGATCTATCCCGTTATAAAGGAAATTCACATGCGAAATCAGCGTAAACACAATTGAAAGAAAAGTAAATTGCTTCGGATTAAAGCAAAACAATTTAGAGATAAATGGAAAATTCGATTAGTTTTTCCGCGCGGACTTCCAGTCGTCCGGCATTTTTCTGGCGGCTTCGATGTCCACTTACTTACTGACTTCTAAATTAACATCAAATAGAATTTCGACCATCTTATTACCCTGTTCAACGGAAAGCATAGACCGCATCAGCGCACGACTTCGGTCATTGGGAACACCCTTTCCCCCGCGATAGAAAGCGGCGTGTTTCCATTAGCCTCCAGCATTAAAATTCTTGGCAGAAAAGCTATACATTTTATGGCTTTATCCATATTCAATTCAACACCACGCCCGCCTTCATACATTTCACTCAGGAAAAATTATAAACCGTTGTCACCCAGTTTTTTGTCACCCATCGGTGATCATTGACTGTAAAGTTTCCAACCGCGCCATCCATGTATGCGACGATGCATAAACATGGGATGCCTGATCAATCATATTTTGTGCGGCATCTGGGCACGCCAAAGCATTCTGAATAGGCACTGCGTTATCCACGTCAGCAATACCCAACTCAATAACATGCTCGCCTGATTTGAAATCTGATGATAAATAATCATTCAGTTCGCTTGCCATCAGCGTACCTTGGGATAATCCATAGAAAAACCGCATCAAAGCGGCCCCTTGCATATTGATGTTGTCATTGATGACGATTTTTGTATTGCCCATGGCCGTTTCGATGTTTTTGAATGTCACACCATTTTTAAATGTAGCGTGCGGTTGCGATTTTATAAACTGTTCATCATAGGTCCCATAAAAAATGATGGGGATTTTTTTTAAAGTGCTAAACAAACGGTAACGACGAATGGTGCGCGCGCGCCGGTCAATACTGGACGCGGCATGCGATAAAATTTGTAATGGGATTGCACGCTCTTCACCGGCTTCTATCAAACTGGACCTAAAAGCCGCCAAAGCTTCCTCGGATTGTTCCAGCACCCGATCATGGGCCATCAGCAATGCACGCCTAATGGCATCATTGGTATTTGAAAACTGACTTAAAAATTCAACGTCCGTAGTTGCTTTGCCAATGCCGCCCATAAACATCACATCATTGTCGCGATCTTTGAAAGGAATAGGGTCGGATTTTATTTCAGGGCCGGCTTGCGGGAACAAAAAAATGTTTTCATCCATCACACCGACGTTTTGCAAGATGGTTTTATGGGCCGCATCCATGATGCCAAATTCAAATTCTCGCCAGCGGGTGAAAGCCGTAAAAATTTGTAAATGCCAGATCGGGTTATCCATAAACAAACAAATGACTTTGGATTTCACCGCATCCACATAATACTGTTTTTGAAATTTTAAATCCGGCAACATGTTGAATGTCAGAATAAAATCCGGATCGTTTCCAGCACCATGCAGCACGTTTAATTTCTCAACATCGGCTTTATCAAAACCCTTGATGCGGTCGCTCTGAATGCCTCGGCTGGATAAGGCTTTGTTGATGTCATCGATCATCACTGCCCAATAAGATGCCTCTTGGTCCGATGTATCGCCGTAACGTGTAATCGGTTGCAGAAAAACCCCACTTGATTTTTCGGGACCACTTGTCACTTCACCGGGCCTTGGGCAAGCATGGCTTCGGCCAATGCCAAATCAAGGGTCGTATCAATATCAATCGATCGTTCCCGTGACATTTGATAACCAACAACACCTGATGGATATGATGTTTTAGATTTTTTAAAAGCATTCACTTTAAAAATATGAAACGCCCCGTTTGGCCGCACCGCCACCGGCATGTTTTGTGATTTTTTTCCAAAATGTACTGGAAACACAGGATTCAGCTGATGGTTATCCGCTACCGATAATGCGGCAAAAGGTGTGTGTTCAAATTCCGCCACACTGATTAAAAAATCGGCGCCCGTTTGTTTGAACAATTGATAACCGGAAACGATGTCTACAGCACCACGGAACGGACAAGTCGGCAGCAAGTAAATCATTTCATCAAAAACGTCGCCCATGTTTTCCAATTCGCAGACCATATGCATAGCCACATCATCAACGCCAGCGGGGTCACGGGCTAAATAATCAGGACGCATAAACGGTACGTCCACACCCAATTCACGGCCCGCATCGGCGATGCCTTCGTCTTCGGTCGATAATACCAAGCGGTCGATTAATCCGCAATCACGGGCCACGTCCACCGTCCACGCCAACAAGGATTGCCCCCCCAAATTAGCCACATTTTTCCGCGCCAATCTGGTTGATCCGCCTTTGGCCGGGATCATTCCGAGAATTTTTGGTTTTGTTTCAGACAATTGTCGAACCTACATCACTTTGAAGTTTTTTGGGAACGTATCCAATGTTGCATCACCGCATTTTACCGGCGGGTTTTCTGGATTGTAATACAGCGCTTGGTTTTTTTCCCCCAACGCCCGGTCATTGGATTGCGGCACACGTTGGGCGTTTTCACGGTCGCCTATTTCATGGTCGAACACCGCGTCTTGAACTTGCCAATCATCCTTACCTTGGCCGGATCCAGTTTTTTTCCAAATGCCATCTTCACGCATGGGGTCAACCAGCGCATAAAACTCATCGACGGAAATGCCTAAGAAATCGCAATACATCGATAACGTTTGTGGTTCACGCGCATCATAACGTTTGACCATTTCGATGCCTTCTTCCCTTGTCATACGGCCATGGCGGATTTCCATACTGGCATCATCCGTCGCCCGACCATAGCCAAATTTCAGGTATTTCATATAGTCATGCACGTCGTTGGCGTGGTCTTCGATTTTGCTGTATAAATTAAAGGTGCGGTCCCGTTCATACGTGATGCCGGCAAAATCCCAACGCTCCATCATGTCGGTGGCTTGTTTTTTGGCATCCCACGGGAAAAAATTGGATACATAAATACCGCGCACATCGGTTTTAGCGATATCATCATCGCTTGGAAATACATAGGGTGCGATGTCGTGTTCTGTAATGCCGCCCTTGCCAATCAGATCATGCGGTTCGACGCCGCGCATATCGTGTTCTTTGCGGGTCCAGCGGGTGAATTCAACGAAGTCTTCTAATGACACCAAACCGGTTAATTCAGCAAATCCGTGTTCGCCCCAAACAATCAGTGGAATATTATAAGCCACCGCCACTTGGAACGGGAATGTGCGAATACCCGCGTGATAATGCCATGTGATATCACCGACGGTTTCCAACATATGGCGCGCGATCCGCCCGACCCCGTCCAATCCCGATGTATAGCGGACAATATCACAGCCGGATTTTTCGACCATATTGGATAAATTACGCAAGCCGGAAGGTGAATTAAATGCGTGGTTGAACGTCACTAACAACGGGTTCATGCCGTATTTTTCTTTCATCAACCAGACTTGGTAATGGCTATCTTTGCCACCGCTAACCGGGATGATACAATCATGGGCGTTGCCGCGTTCTTTACGCATGTCGCGGGCATCGGCCAAAATTTGTTCGAGCATTTTTTCACGCTCTGCCCAATCAATTTCCAACTGCCCACGGCTTTCATGGTAACGACAACCGCTACACACCCCTTCGTCATCAAAAATGATGGTTGGTTTGGCATTTTTCGGATACAGGCACCGTGCGCAATATTCCATTTTTTTATTCCTTTTACTCATAAATTTTTTAAGCTTCGCCAAATCGACCTTCGGCGCGAACGATAATATTTTTACGGGCCAAGAATGCTTTGGCTTTTTTTGTACTTTGTTCGGTGTAATGAAATTGATTGGCGACCGCCACGGCATCGGCCCCGGCATCCAACCCGCCCATCAAATGATCCCACGTCAACACACCACCAAATGCGATCACTGGAATATCAACGCTACGTGCTATTGTTTTTAGTGTATCGACATCATAGCCACGACGCGCGCCATCATGATCAATAGAATTAAAAAGTATTTCCCCGGCCCCCAAATCAACGGCACGGTTGACCCAATCCAGTGCGTTAGATCCGGTATCAACCCGGCCACGGTCCACACGAACAGTGGGGATGTCGGCCCCACCACGCATCACATCCATGGATGCCACCACACACTGTTTGCCGTAGCGTTTGGATAAAACCCGCACCAAATCAGGTTGGGAATGCAATGCTGAATTAACAACCAATTTATCGGCACCGCTGCGTAATAACAAATCTGCGTAGCCATCGTCTGTGATCCATCCACCAACCGATAGCGGCACGAAACAAATGCGTGAAATATCGGCGACTTTTTCAGCAAAGCCGCAGCGGTCATCAGGCGTCCGAGCCACATTCAACACCACGATTTCATCGACCGCCCATTTATTAAACGCCTCAATAGCATGGATCGGATCATAATGAATGACGTTGGTGTGTTTAAAACGCACACTTTGCACGACTTGGCCCTCAAGTACGATCAGCACCGCGATTAAACGGGTTTTCAACATGGTTTAATACCCGCACCAATGACAAAATTTTCCAACATTTTTAATCCCACCTGTTGGCTTTTTTCTGGATGGAACTGCATGCCTGTTATATTATCCCGTGACAACATAGAGGTGAATTTTTGCCCATGTGTGGTGGTGGCCAAAATGTCATGTTTGGTTTTGCAATCAACAAAATAGCTGTGAACAAAATAAACATCATTGTCCGTTTCGATACCCAACGTCACGTCGTGCGGTTTTTCAAAATGAACCGAGTTCCATCCCATGTGCGGGACTTTTAAATTTTCAGCTTTTGCAAACTCGATAACATCTGCATCAAACCAGCCTAAACCCTGGTAGGTGCCACCTTCGAATGATTGCCTACACATCAACTGCATGCCTAAACAAATGCCAAGAATTTGTTTGCCCGCATTAACACAGTCATTTAATGGCCCGACCAGACCTCGATTGTGAAGATTTTCCATAGCTTGTGAAAACGCACCCACACCGGGCAGAATAATTTTATCGTATGTCATTAAATCGGCACCATTTGAAACCAATTGGCTGTCATGACCGACTTCGGCCAAACCATTGGCAACCGAGCGCAAATTACCCATGCCGTAATCAACGATGGCGATTTTATCAGTCAATTAATTAATCCTTAAGCCCGGTCCAATTAATGGGATCACCCGCTTTCATCTCATGGACGGTGGATTGCCCGACCAAGCGATCAATTTCAATGGGCCCGATGCCAAACCCCGGGCGGCGGAATTCGATATCATTATCTGTTAATACATGACCGCTTTGCAAATCATGAGCCGCGAACGCGCTGCGGCGAATAGCTTTTCTTTTTTCCCGTTCATCGACGGTCATTAACCTGCGTTGATGTCCTAGCGCGATTTCCAGATCTCGAATGGCTTTGACAAAATTTTCCATATCATCCGGTTCCAACGACATGATGTGTTCCACACTAGGTGTGGTGCGATCCAACGATATGGTTTTTTCAACCAGATTAGCCCCCAAAGCAACGGCGGCGATATCCATTTCCCACCCCGGCGTGTGATCAGAAAAAGCCACGGCATAGGGAAACATGCGTTTTAATGTGGGGATGATATTTAAATTAATGCTTTCCAAATGGGCTGGATATCCCGACGGGCATTGGTGAATAATGATGTCTTCGCATCCAGAATCTTTGATCACATCGACGGCAAATTCAATTTCGCCCAAAGTGGCGTTTCCGGTGTCCAGTTGCAGGCACATTCCTGATCTAGCCGCTCTGCGTAATAAAGGCACATGATCTACATCGCCCGACGCTATTTTAATGGAATGGCACTTCAATTCTTCTAAAAAATCAATTTCATCGGCAAAGGACACGGTCGCGAAAAATGCCAAATTTAATTCATCACAGTGTGTTTTTAATTGCCGCCATTCGGTGCGAGATAATGATCGGCGCATTAGAATATCATACAACGGTTCGGTAACGGTTTCGCGCTTGCCCGTATCGCTGTCCACTAAAATTTCATAAGAAAACGGCTGTTTTTTATCGGCCACCAAACGGTCAGGATCCAATATTTGAAATTTAATGGCGTCTGCCCCGGCACGCGCCGTATGATCGGCCAACAGTTTGGCGCTTTCCAGTCCATCGTGGGTGGGACCGGCTTCGAATGTGATGTAACAAGGGTCAAGATCGCTAACGCGTCGCATTTTTGAAATCATAATGGTTAACCTATATTAATACTTTACCGTCAGGATCAACTAAACTTGTTAAATTAGCCTTAAAAGAGTTAGCTAGTATTATGGATAAAATTTTTAAAATTGATGGTCGTGAAGTGGGTATGGGTAAGCCAGCCTATATTATCGCCGAAATGTCGGCCAACCATCACCATGATTTAAACAGAGCCATGGCCATTGTCGATGCCGCCGCCAAATCCGGGGCCAATGCCATTAAACTACAAACCTACCGCGCCGATACTTTGACTTTGGACGCGGGTAACGATTGTTTTAAAATCGGCGAAGGCACGCGATGGGCCGGGCGCCGTTTGTACGCACTTTATGATGAAGCCCACACACCGTGGGAATGGCAGCCTTTAATTCGCCAACGCGCGCGGCAACTGGGGATGGGATGTTTTTCAAGCCCTTTTGATTTATCGTCCATCGATTTTTTAGAAAGCCATAATTTCCCGGCCTATAAAATCGCGTCTTTTGAAATTGTCGATTTAGGTTTAATCAAAGCCGCCACAAAAACCGGAAAGCCCATCATCATTTCAACCGGCATGGCGACGATTGATGAAGTTAACGAAGCCGTAAAAACGGTCCAACAAGCAGGTGGCACACAGTTGGCATTACTAAAATGCACCAGTGCTTATCCAGCCACTGCCCAAACCATGAATTTATCAGTGATCAGCGATTTACAACACCGTTTTCAAATTCCCATTGGATTATCCGATCACAGCATGGGTGAAACGGTTCCGGCCACAGCCGTCGCCATGGGTGCCTGTATCATTGAAAAACATTTTACATTGTCTCGCCAAGACGCCGGTCCGGATAGCGGGTTTTCATTAGAACCAAATGAATTCAAAGCCATGGTCGATGCCGTACGCCACACGGAATCCGCCATGGGTGATATTCAATATGGGCCAAGCGATAATGAAATACCCAGTTTGAAATTCAGGCGGTCATTATTTGCAACCGAAGACATCGAAGCGGGTGAAGTTTTTACATCCCATAACGTGCGTTCCATCCGCCCGGCCGACGGCCTGCACCCCCGGTATCTAGCGGATGTTCTTGGAAAATCAGCTATAAAAAAAATCAACCGCGCCACCCCGCTTGACTGGTCGCTGATACACAAGGACGCTGAATGAGTTTTCAATTCACTATTACAGAGGCAAACTATGGCCCTGGACGTGTGTGTATGCACGTGTTCAATGAAATGCTCGGCCAACAAACATTTGCAACACTGTTAGATAAACAAAAACACCATATGCAAATGGTGCAGAAATGCCGCATGTTGCGGGAACAATTTCCCGATGAAAAATACGGTCTTTATTTATCTGGCATTGCCTCATTATCCATTGATAACCGCATTGCAGCCCTTAATTATTTCAGGCAAGCATTTCACCATTTACCAAACCACCCAGGCCTAAAAGACATCGTTAAATTACTTGAAACTGAAATTTTTCTTGATAACCCAGCCGTGTTATCCGCTTATTTAGACCAAGCTAAAACAGCCTTTGATCAGGGCGATAATCTAAAATCCGATGAGAATTTACAAATTTATTTGGCGCTTAAACACGATGATATGTCAGCCCAGAAAAATGTTGCCCACTGTACGCTACAAAACACAGGATTATGGCAAAACCACCGAACAGAATACATTCAAAAACATCATTGTATGCACCGATTTGATGAATATTACCGAGGTCAAACAGCGGATGTGAAAGTACAGGAATGGCATCAAATCATAAATAATTTATGCCAAATCATCGATGACCGTTTTAAAAACAGCAAGCAAGAAAAAATAAATGTTTTAGATTTTGGTTATTACACCGGCGTTTTCAGTGCTGAGTTTTCAAAAATTTCAAACCGTTCATCATCGTTCACAACAACTATTGTTGAGCCAACACCAGCTATTTCAACACCTTTAAAAAAAGAATTTCCTAACATTTTTATCTGGCCGGCGGCGTTGGATCAGGTCGTTGATTTTTTTAAGCAATCAGAACCGTTTGATATCGCGGTTTTTACAGGACTATTGGGGATCGTTGATGGCGATGTCATTGCCGAGTTATTTTCGGCATTACGTCCCCATGTGTCCGCTTTGATCATTGCCGATGACATGATGAATGCGGACGGTAGCCATAGCTTGTTACGGCAACAGTTTATCCGCTACGCCCATCCCTATAAAAAAATAGCAACGGATGCCGGATTCAAAAATATTGAACTAAAATTTTTAAACAATCCGTCTCGTTATGCCAACGCCGTTTTTACGGCGAGCTAACAAACAATTTTTCAATGGCCAAGACAACGCGGCCGACACCTTTGCCATCACACGATGTTGATGCCACTTTGGACATGCGTAAATAAGCTTTGGGATCAGAAATCACATCCAACATAGCATCGACCACAGCCATAGCATCGATATCCGGCCAAGTACCGGGGCACACAGCCGCCCCTTTATCAACCAGTGCATCACAGATATGTTGTTGATTATCAGCCACCACCAATGATACCGACGGCAAACCTAGGCAACAGCGTTCCCATGATGTCGTGCCAAAAGCCCCGATAACCAAATCATTGTCCGCCATCAATTCAGCCATATCATCAACGTTTTCCAACACGATTACCGGACACGGATCATACTTTTTCAACGTTTGTTTGATACTGTCACCATGAACCGCAACCCCGCCCAACACGGCAGTGATGTCAAACTGTTCCAAATTAATATTTTCCAGCAATGCCTGAATAACGGCTTCGGTCATATTGGCTTTATCAACCATGCCGAAACTAACCAGAATTTTTATTGGACGATCATCGGGAAATACACGCGGTAAAATTTGACCGCGACGTTCACGGAATGCCGGGCGCAATAAAGCATAGCCTGACCCCGCCAAAATGGATGCCTGTTCCGGCACTAAATTTTTATAAGCATCGCTACGGCGTTTATAATTTTGGTCCAACAACACATCACAATCATGAACACGGTTGGCTAAATCATCAATGACCATGATTTTTTCAAACCGGGGCCGGATGCTGGTTTCGAAAACCTGATCCAATTCATAATCATCGACCACCGCCAATGACGCCCGGGCATTATCCAATGCAATAAAAGGATAACGGTTTTGCAAAACTGTTTCATGAAAATTGCCGTCGCCGCTTGCAGCAGCAAAAAAACACGTCCACCCTTTGGTCGACAAAGCATCGGCCAATGTTAACGCCCGCATAACATGCCCACCGCCAATATCATCCCCGCCGGCCGTTATAAAAACGACGGTCTTTTTTGCTTCAATATTTGAATTCATTAATAACTACCTAATACGTTTTTACCTAGTGCACGGTCATTTTTGCCGGGTTGAGCTGATTTAACCATAGCAAATCGCACATTATTTAAAAAAAGTAAAGTTTTTCAATAGATTAGAGACAAACAAAAAATTGGCCTGACCTTTGCAATACTTTCTGCGAAGAATTAACTTTTGCGTACAGGAAAATGCTATGAACGAGTTATCCGTAAAACAGGCAACCCTTATAGAGAACCCTGCAAGCACGTCTGGTGGGGCCGATAAAGCGGCCGGGACGGCTGGTTTAACCAATGCATTTCAACAGCTGGTTTCCAAAGCCAGCGTTAACTTTGCGGCAACGCCTAAGTCTGTTCAAGACCCAAGCGCACTATTAGCTGGTGTCGGTGCATTAAATGTTAACCGTGTTGATGATCCTCCCTATAGAGAAACAGAGCGCCCTGACCGTAACGATGAAAATTTAGGTGATCTTGATCGTCCGGTGAATGAACGTATTGATAATCCACAAGATAACCGGGTTGATAGCCGTGCTGACAACAATCAAGGTGGTTTGAAAATAAGCGACGGGCCCGTCACCAATGAGCAAACCGATCAAAATAGCAGTGGCCGCGATAATGCTCAAGGCAACAACAGCGATAATTCATCGTCAGCTCAAAACAATGACAATGATAACGACAAAGCCAGTAATGCGTCGGCCAACAGCGAACAAAACAACGGCGAAAATCAGGCATCAAAAGTACCCACATCAACGGCTGTGCAACAAGCCGCAATTGCCAGCAATAATCCAGTAGTCCAATCATTAGCCGCTGCGGAAATTGTTGGTGCGGCTAAATCTAACGGCCAAGCCCAACAACAAACGGGGCCTGCGGCAAAAATCAATGCTCAAGAAAATAGTAATTCGCCCAAAGGATTGGATGTTAAATCTGAAAAAGTTGTCAAACCAACGGCAAACGTCAACGCAGCCGATAAAGGGGCGAAAATTCCAAACACAGTACCAAACACAGTAAAAGTCGAAAATCTTGCGCAACAACTGCAGCAGCAAGGTTTGGGCAAAACGTCATTGGAAACCGTTAAAACCACGGCCGTTGATCAACAAAGTCAGGCGCTAAGCCAAAAACTAGGCAACGGTGAACGTCTACAAGTCAATGTTGAAGTCAACAGGGAGTCTGAAAAGCTGGTATCCCGCCCGGCCAATTTACTCAACAGCGCCGCCACCGCCACAGCAGAGGCTAAGTCCAAAGCCACAGCCACAGCTAATGGGCAGGGAAATGGCAACGCGCAAAACGTCAATTCACAGCAAACCGTCAATGTGGCCGCCACCCAAAACCAAGCCAATCAACAAGGCGTCACACAATCGGCCGCCGCCCGTTTCCAAGCCATTACCGGCACAGGGGCCGTGGCTAGCAATGGCGCGTCAACGGCCGCCATCAGCGAAGGCGGTGCGCAAAACGCCAATACAGCCGCTCCAGCACCATCATCAAATGCATTACAAAACGCACAATCAACATCACAGCAATCGGCAACACAAACGCAAAACCGCGCGCCATTGCCGGGCCACAGCGTCGTCGATCAGGTTAATGTGAAAATCAGCAAAGCGTTGCTAGCCGGTGTTGATAAAATCAAAATTCAATTACGCCCGGCTGAACTGGGTCGCATCGAAGTTAAATTAGAACTTTCCAATGACGGACGCGCTGCGGCCGTTGTCACAGCAGATAATAAAGACACACTTGAATTATTGCGCCGAGATGCCAGCGAATTGCAACGCGCCCTTAGCGATGCTGGATTAAATCTGGATCAAAACGATTTAGAATTTAATTTAAAAGGCCAAGAACAACAAACGGCTGACAACAACAGCCAAGGATCTGGTAATGGCCCTGATGGATTAGTCGATACCGATGGCGATGTTGAAATCGACAGCGTTCAAGCTGAGACAAATATAATCGAAGACGACCGTGTTGATGTACGCGCCTGAAAACCGCACACAGCACACAACAGAATTTAAATAAAGGACACCAAGGTCATGACACATATCGGACCAACCACGGGATCACTTGTTGAAGGGACACAGTCTTCGCAATCCCAAGCCAGTCTTGATGATGAACTTAATCGGTTCATGAACTTGCTTGTCACACAGTTGAAAAATCAAGATCCCCTAGACCCTATGGATGCTAATGAATTTACATCACAGCTGGTACAATTCGCCAGCGTTGAACAGCAAATTTTCCAGAACTCTAATTTGGAAAAACTTCTTGATCTACAAGAAACCGACCAAATCTCGCAAATGGTCAATTACATCGGCACCCAAGTCGAAGTGCTATCGCAACAGTTACCATTAGAAAATGGCGCTGCCGAATTTAACTATATCCTTGGTGACGGCGTTACCAGCGCCACAGTCACCATTTTGGACAGCACCGGAAAAAACGTGTTTACCGCCGATGGCGACAAGTCCGCTGGCAAACACAACATCAAATGGGATGGGAAAAATAGTAGCGGCCAACAATTATCCGACGGCATATTTACCGTTCAAGTCAACGCTCAAAATTCCGAAGGTGAATTGCAACCGGTCGAACATACAGTGCTTGGAACTGTGACCGGGGCCGGGGCCGATGATGGCGACGTATTCTTGTTCTTGGGTGATAATTTGACCATTGATCAAACAAATGTGTTGTCGGTTAAAAAACCAACAACAACGGCGGCTGCCGCAGCACCGTAACCGTTATGAAATTTGAATTTATTTTTTAGTCACATGAGAAATTATTTCCGGCCAACCGGTCGGCTCTAACCGAAGGAGAAAAAAAATGTCATTGTTTGGTGCATTAAGTTCAGGCGTATCAGGCTTAACCGCGCAATCCAGCGCTATGGGAGCCATTTCTGATAACATCACCAACGTGTCAACCGTTGGTTACAAAAATACCCAAGTCGATTTCCAGACTTTGGTGACGACACAGACATCATCCACGGTTTATTCCGCCGGTGGTGTGCAATCCCGGCCTCGTCAGGATACCGGGGTGCAAGGATTACTGCAATCATCCACTTCACAAACTGATTTGGCTATTTCGGGACGTGGATTTTTTGTCGTCAATGAAGCCAATGTACCGACCATCAACAATGAATTTTTATACTCACGCGCTGGATCATTTTTCCAAGATGACGAAGGTTTTCTTCGCAACACAGCCGGGTTTTATTTACAAGGCTGGCCAACCAACGCATCAGGCACGGTTGTTCCCAACAATAAAAGTCTATCAATCCCCAACCAGAACGTGATTTCAACGGATTACCTGGCATCGGTGAATTTAAACCGTGTCGGGGGGACAGCATCAGCGACGACAAATTTATCCATTGGTGCAAACTTACCATCCAACGACACATCAGGAACAACACGTAAAACTGATGTGCAGTTTTTTGATACATTGGGTAACGCCAATACCATGAGCATTGTTTACACCAAAACAAACCGCGACAACCAATGGGATGTTAATGCCAACCCACCACCGGGCACATCGGTATTAACGTTGGAAGACAGCAGCGGAAATGCTTATTCAAGTATTGGGCAACTAGAATTCACAGGCCGCCCGGCTAACGACACCCAAGTCATTGTCAATGGCATTACGTATCAGATGGATAGTTCCGGAGCCGCAGCCGATACAGCGACCGTTAAACAAGTTGATACCAGTTCGACAACAACAACGGCCCAAGACGTCGCCGCGTTGGTTGCTAAAATCATCGAAGCCGATACCGATTTTGACACCACCAACAACCGTGTCATCGTCAGTAGCGGGTCATCAACAACAATTCTATTCACCGAAGACGGCACCGGTTTAACCGGGTCCAGCCCGGCGGGTATTTCCGTTGATCCATCTGGATTATTAACATCAACAGGTGCCAGAGCATCAACACAGGAAACAAGTTTTACCGTACGTAAAATTAATTCCGCTTATCGGGACAATCAGCAGTTTACGTTTTCTGCGTTGCCAGCCAACGGTGTAACAGCCGCCATTAACGGCATTACATACACGTTCCAAACGACAGAAGCCGCAGGCGATAATGATACCACCATCAGCACGGCGACAACGGTTGCTGCAATGTTGGCCGATTTAGAAGCGGCGATTGAAGCCAATGACCCCGATTTTGCCGTTGGCGGCACCAGTTTGCGGACCCGAATAAATGACAGCCAGGCCGAACCGCCATCGGTATTGGCCGATACATTGGTTTTACCCGTGTTATCGACATCATATACGGTTACTTTTTCGGCCACAGCCGGGATTACTGAACCCGACACCACGGCGAGTTATACAGGAGGTGCAGCATTTACTATCGATAAATCAAATGCCATTGTTTTTGATTCAGACGGTATCCCCAGCGCCTTTAACGTAGCCGAAATTGAAATCCTTGATTTCGCCAACGGTGCGGCCAACATGGATGATGATCCATCCAATAGCCCGCAAATCACACTTGACTTCGGAACCGCCACCGAAGCCAATGGCATGACCCAGTTTGGCGCAGAGTTCACGCCCGTATTTATCACACAAAACGGATCACAGTTCGGAACATTTGCAGGTGTCACGGTTGCAACCGACGGACTGGTGACTGCATTATTTGATAATGGTGAAACGAGACCAGTTTATAAATTACCCATTGCCACTTTTGTTAATGTTAACGCCATGGGCAGCCGCTCCGGCAATACCTGGAATGCTACTCAAGGTTCAGGTGACCCAACATTGCGGGTCGCCGATAACGGCCCGGCAGGACAAGTTATTCAGGCTTCATTAGAATCATCAACTGTTGACATCGGAACCGAGTTTACAAAAATGATCGTCGTCCAGCGGGCTTTTTCTGCAGCTTCAAAAATCATTTCAACGGCCGATCAGATGTTAGAAGAGCTACTCAGAACTAAACGATAATAAAATATTAAATTAACGACCCAAAGTCCTAACCCAAAAAACCGGTATCGATCAGAAAGATCGGTGTCGGTTTTTTTTATCTTAGTATCAAGGTTGAAAATTTTATTTTATCATACCAGTCCATGAGCCTAAAATAGAGGGTCTGCATTTGAATTTTGAACTAGAAAAACCACGTTGGGCTTACCGCTTAGATAATTAGAAACGGGCATTTATACGACTGCTATACGACTGCGTGGACTATCCCCCCATCATTAAAAGTACATATCGATAAAATAAATCGCGTTTTTTACCCGCGTTGATTTAATAAAAGAACCGATTTTATTTTTGGTTTTATTTTTCCAGTATAAGCAACGTCCCAAGGTATTTTTCATAATGCCGCCAAAAATCGATAGCATTTGAATACAAAGGTTGGCGAACTTGGGTGTTGCTGGCCGTCATTACGTTGCGTGATGATTTATGAAAATCAATACAATCCGCATGCCAGTCAATATTTAAAAATTGTATTATCCGTTTGGCTTGATTTGGTAGATCCTCAACCACGTTTTCGTAGTTCACATCTATAATACGCCCCGGGAACAGATGATGCCAATGGGCCATCATGTTTTGATAAGCCGCCATATAATCAACGATATCGTCAAGACTATAAACAAATTTTGGCCCACCATCTTGAAACAGCCGCTGATAACAGGAAAACCCCGTAGCCACAGGATGGCGCACACTATGAATGATGTTTGCTTTCGGGAAAATCAATAAAATCAATGGGGTATATAAAAAATTTGCAGGCGTTTTATTGACAACCAGATCGCTGCTCCAACCGTGATCCGATAACGATTTAATATATTTCGGCGCAATACTGTGAACATCATCAACGCCTATATCGGCCATATATTCAGGGAACTGCTGTGTTTTTGAATGGTTAAGCCCGCAATCAATAATTAGATTTTCGAGCAAGCCAATTTCCCCGGCGGCATCAATGCCCGGATGACGGCTAAGAATTTGTTCAATCAAAGTCGATCCAGACCTAGGCAGACCAACTATAAACACAGGCGTCGCGGTTGATATTGATCCGGGCAGAATTTTATCAGCCATTTTATCCATCGATTGCTGATCGAACGTGCCGATGATACGGGCCATATAATCAATGTCGCGCTGAACATCATAGTTCAGTAACGGTTGTTTTAAATCATTGGCTTTTTCAAGATGTAAAAATGCTTGCTCATAGTTTTGTTGATCCTGATAAGATTTGTACAAAGCAAAATGTAAATGCAGAGTGTCTTTGTCTTCTAGATGATTATCATCAAGCAGTTTTTTGATATCAGCCTGATCTCTGTCTCCCAAAACAAATGTTTTATGGTCAGCATATTTTCGCCACGCCTCCGCGTAGCCGGGCTGAGTATCTAGTGCCTTTTTAAAAGCCCGACGCGCTTCATCATTTTGTCCCTGATGTTCAAAAGCAATCCCAGAATAAAAAAAAGCTTCGGCCATAGTGTTATCGGCAATACTTGCCGATAAAAAACCGTTAACGGCGTCATCAATGGCCCCTTGATCAAGAAATGCAGAAGCCAAATTAAAATGCAGGCTGGCAATTTCAGAGCCCGTCTTTTGAAGACAAGATAAGTGTGCTAACCAGTGTTTGGCCTTATTCAATTTTTTTAATGAAATAGCGAAATCAATAGCTAAAAATAAAACCTGTTGATGATCCGGATTAATTTTAAGTACGTTTTCAGCCGCACCTAAAGCGCCATTAACATCCCCTGATTTACGAGCGTTAACGATAATTTTAAAGAATTGAAGAACTTTTTTGTTATTGTCATTGCCCATGGCTGGAAACATTTCACCAATAAAAATCCAAAAAAATCATGGTTTACAAAAATTAACCAATACAATTAGCCTTTCTTTAATAGCCTTTGGATATGGTGTGGCTCAAGCAAACAATGAAAAATTTCAACTTGGGTAACGCTGTTTATTATGAGAAATTTTCAATACCAGACAAACGCCACCGAAATGGACATCAATCATCCCATGAACGTTATTGGGCCCGATGGCAATCTATTAACCATCGACAGCTTGCCAAAGCCCGGAACCAGACGTTGGGTCGCGAGACGCAAAGCCGAAGTCGTCGCCGCAGTTAGGGGCGGATTAATATCCCTTCCCGAAGCCTGTGGACGTTACCAGTTATCGCTTGGTGAGTTTAAATCGTGGCAACGGTTATTTGATAAGCACGGTCTTGCTGGATTACGCACGACCCGCACCAAAAAATACCGTTCTGATTAAATACACAAAACGTTCTGATTAAATACACAAAATGAGTATTGTTGATTTTCATCATCAAGGGATCAATAATACCATAAAATCAATCGTTTACTGAAAACCCCCGTTCCTATAAAATAGATTACAGTGAATAACTAGGCAAAAATTGCCGGGTTGTTAACGCATTGTTCAGGATCACGCCGTAAAGTCCATTAATCGGCACATATCCGGCGGAAAAAAGTGCGTTTTGTTAAAAGCACGTCTGCTCTGTATGTGAACAACACTAGTTTTGAACGGGAAAAATATCGTGGACACCATTTCGCAAGCCTTAAAAAATATCGGCCCCACCCGCTTAGCCGTCATGGGCGGCGTCATGGTAACATTGCTTGGTTTCTTTATTTATATGACGTCGCGGTTAGTGTCGCCTAGTTTAGATTTATTGTATGCTGATCTTGAACCTGACGATTTCAGTAAAATCGTTTCACAAATCGAAAGCCAAAAAATCCCCTATGAATTACGAAAAAATGGTACACAGATTTTTGTCGCCAGTGATAAAGTTGGTGTATTACGGATGAGTTTAGCCGATCAAGGCATCCCCGGTGGTGCATCAATTGGGTTTGAGCTGTTTGATAATCAAAACACCCTAGGCACCACGAATTTTTTGCAAAACGTAAATTTATTACGCGCATTAGAAGGCGAATTAGCCAGAACCATCAAGTCCATAAACTTTGTCCGTTCGGCACGGGTCCATCTGGTCATGCCAAAACGTGAACTTTTTAGCCGCAAAAGCCAACAGCCGAGTGCCAGTGTATTTTTGCAAATGAAAAGCTCTGTACGCTTGAATCCGGAACAAATCGCAGCCGTGCAACATTTGGTGGCCGCTGCCGTTCCTAATTTAACACCGGATACCATTTCGATCGTTGATAACAAAGGCAAGCTTTTAGCCGCCGGGTTCGAAGGCGCGGACAGCACAGCCAAACAGAATGCCAAATCAGACGACCGTCAACGGGCCTATCAAAACCGTACAGCACGCATTATTGAGCAATTATTGGAACGGACGGTGGGTTTTGGTAAAGTCCGCGCCGAAGTCACCGTTGATATGGATTTTGACCGCATCAGCACACAACAAGAAGTTTTTGACCCCGATGGTCAAGTTTTACGGTCAACACAAACTATTGATGAAAATTCAAAAACCAATGACGCTTCCGGTTCTGTCCCGGTATCGGTCGGCACAAATTTACCGGACCCCACGTTGGGCGCAGGCGACAGCCAAAACAATTCAACCGAGCAAACCCGATCAGAAGCCACAGAAAATTTTGATAATTCAAAAAAGGTTATCAACACAGTACGTGAAGTTGGGATAGTTAAAAAATTATCCGTTGCCGTATTAGTAGATGGTGCCCGTGTTGAAAATGCTGACGGCGACATGGAATACAAAGCACGCAGCGAACAAGAAATGGAATTGCTGGCAACCTTGGTCAAAGGATCGATCGGGTTTGACGCCGATCGAGGGGACGTGGTCGAAGTCATCAATATGGAATTTGCTGATTTCACTCCGCCAGAAGTACCACTCGAGTTGTTCTTTGGTCTGGATAAAAACAGTATGTTGCGTTTGGCTGAGATTTTAGTTTTAAGCATCGTTGCTTTGTTGGTGATCTTGTTGGTGGTCCGCCCGCTGGTATCCCGTGCTTTCGAAAGCATCCCATCAGCGGCGGCCGCTGGTGAACGCTTGCTGGCTGAACAGTTTGGATCAACACCAGCATTAGCCGGTCCCGGCGCACCGGGTATTCCAGCCCCGACCGAAATCTATGAAGATGAAGAGCAAATGGATGAATTGATTGATATTGAGCGTGTCGAAGGCCGGGTCAAAGCATCATCTGTTAAAAAAGTGGGTGAAATTGTTGAAAAACATCCCGATGAAGCGTTGTCTATTATCCGTGCATGGATGTATCAAGATAAATAGAGTTCTTTTTTAACCGACTGGCGAAGGCCACTGGCAAAAATACACAATGGCAAAAATTAAAGACGATTATCGAAATTTCACCGGCGCGCAAAAAGCGGCTACGTTTATGTTGGCCGTTGGCGAAAAACATTCAGGCTCGTTGTTCGAACGCATGGACGACGAAGAAATCCGTGAACTGTCCCATGCCATGGCTGCATTGGGGTCCATTAACGCTAATATTGTTGAACGCCTGTTTGTTGAATTTGCAGATCAATTATCGTCCGCGGGCGGTTTGGTTGGTTCATTTTCATCCACCGAACGATTGTTGATGGGCGCATTACCCGAAGAACGCGTTACACAAATTATGGAAGAAATGCGCGGTCCTGCTGGCCGCACCATGTGGGACAAACTGGCAAACGTCAACGAACAAGTATTGGCTAATTATTTAAAAAATGAATACCCGCAAACAGTGGCTGTGATTTTGACAAAAATTAAAGCCGATCATGCGGCCCGGGTATTGGGCGTTTTGCCTGAAAATTTTTCAATGGAAGTGATCATGCGCATGTTGCGTATGGAAGCCGTGCAAAAAGACATTCTGGACCATATCGAACGAACACTACGTACCGAATTTATGACCAACTTGGCCCGAACAGCACGCCGTGATAGCCATGAAATGATGGCCGATATCTTTAACAGCTTGGACCGGACGACAGAAACCAGATTTATGACATCACTCGAGGAACGAAACAGAGAATCCGCCGAGCGCATCAAAGGTTTGATGTTCACATTTGATGATTTAGCGCGTTTGGACAACACAGGCGTTCAAGTATTGTTGCGTCAGGTAGAAAAAGACCAATTGGGCATCGCCTTAAAAGGCGCGTCAGACGAAGTCCGCGAACTGTTTTTCGCCAACATGTCCGAACGGGCCGGCAAAATGATGAAAGAAGACATGGAAGCCATGGGCGCGGTGCGGCTCAAAGACGTCGACGAAGCCCAAGCTGCCATCGTTGGTGTCGCTAAAGCATTGGCCGATAGTGGTGAATTAATCATCGCCACCGACAGCGAAGACGACGAACTCGTTTATTAATCCAAAAAACCAAAAAAACTGGGACAACACATTTATGAATTCCTACCCTAAATTCATGTTTGATTACGATTTGGATCCGTCGCTACCGGAACCGGAAATTGTCGCCGATGGCGATGACAAAGGGCATGAAGAACCGGTTGAACCCGAAATTGTTATTCCAACCTATTCAGAAGAACAAATCAAAGAATCCCGTAACGAAGGGTTTGATGAAGGCAAAGAACTTGGTATCAACGAAGCCGCCGAAGCTATGGAATGTAAAATTAATGAAGCGTTGGGGCATATGTCCGAGCATTTCGAGGATATGTTCCGCAAACAAAAGCAAGCCAACGCCGAAGTTTTCCAAGATGCCATTGATGTGGCCGTTGGCCTGGTCAAAAAATGTTTCCCCGGATTAAACGAACGAACCGGTGTCAATGAAATTGAAATAATGATGACCGAACTATTATCGCAAATCATTGATGAACCACGCGTTCAAGTGCACATTCATCCGGATTTAATTGATCCCTTGCAACAACGCATCGATGGCATTGCCGCAGATACGCATTTCGAAGGCCGCATTGTGTTATTAGGCGATGATGAAATACAGCCCGGCGACTGCCGTATCGAATGGCAAGACGGCGGCGGTGAACGTAATATGCAGGATTTATGGATGCAGGTGGACGGCATTGTCGCCCGAACATTTCAAAGTTCACCCAAACGCGAACCCATGCCCGTTTCCGCCACAACAAAGAGCACTATTAACGAACAACAAACGGCCCCAGAAAACATTGTTGAAAACGCTACTGAAAATGAACCCGAACCTGAATTACAAGCAGCAGAGCCAGAGCCAGAGCCAGAGCCAATCATAGATCAAAGCTCGGATAATAATGCGGTTGATGAAACCGATGAACAGGCGCCCGCAATCCATGACAGCGAAACCGAGATTATCGATGACAATGTGCCTAAAACTTCAGCGGATGAAGAACAACAATCGGATGACAATGTGGCCGATGTCGCAGATAATACCGATACCGATACCGAAGACGCCGATACTGAGATCAATGCCGATATAGATAACAACGACCTTAGCCCACAGGGTTAATAAACAAAGGAGCAATACATGGCTGATGAAAGCGATCTGGAACTTTCAGAATTGGAAATCCCCGAAGGCAAAGCCCCGGCAATTACCAGCGACGACGACGATGACGATATCGTCACCGTTGGTCAAATGTTTGGTGATTTACCCCGCAGCGGAAAAGATTTGGAAGCCGTCTATGACATTCCGGTACAAGTGTCAGCCGTGCTTGGAAAAGCCACCATGCAAGTCAATGAGTTATTAAAACTTGGTAAAGGTGCGGTCATTGAACTTGACCGGAAAGTCGGCGAAGCCATTGATATTTATGTCAATAACCGCTTGGTCGCACGCGGCGAAGTGGTTGTCGTCGAAGAAAGACTTGGCATTACCATGACTGAAATTGTTAAAGTCGAAAGATAATTTTACATGTCTGAAACCGGGGTTAACATTCACGCTCCCAAACCCAGAATTGGGTTTGATTATGCGACATTTTTAGGCATAGCTGCGGCTTTTTTGTTGATTGCTACGGCTGTCTACTTGGGTGGATCGCCTAAAAGTTTCATTAATCCGCCATCTATATTAATCGTCATCGGGGGCACTTTGGCGGTGACAACGGCTTGTTTTTCCATAAAAGAAATGGCCGGAACATTATCGATCATGGGAAAAACATTGCTAACAACCTCGAGTGACGCCGCATCAGCCGCCGTTCAGGTTTTGCAAATTGCTGAGTTGGCGCGGCGTCAAGGCATACTCGCCATTCAAAACGTACTGGGATCTATTGAACACGAAAAATTTTTACATCACGGCATCTCAATGGTGGTTGATGGCACCCCGGGCGAAGAAGTCGAATACATTTTACGTCGGGAAATGACTGCAACATTACAACGTCATAACAGAAGCGTCAGTATTTTGCGAAAAATGAGCGAATTTGCCCCGGCCATGGGATTGATCGGCACATTAATCGGATTGGTGCAAATGTTAGGCAATCTGGACGACCCGTCCAGCATTGGACCCAGCATGGCCGTTGCATTGTTAACCACGTTATATGGTGCCGTATTAGCAAATTTATTATTTTTGCCTTTGGCGGCAAAACTTGAACGTAATTCTAACGCCGAAGCCATGGTAAAAACTATTTTTATTCTTGGCGCCGCCTCGATCGGACGCCAAGAAAACCCCAGACGTTTGGAAATGGTGATTAATAGTATTTTGCCACCGTCCAAACGGATTAACTATTTTGATTAAACAAAGACGTTAGGAAAGACTTACACCATGCGGTTACTGATTATCGGCACATTAGATGGACAAATCGGCGCGGCCAGTGCCATTGCCATGAAGCGCGGATCAAAAGTCATGCAAGCCGACGATATCGACAGCGGCATTGCAGTACTCCGTTCTGGCAAAGGTGCTGATTTAATCATGATTGATGTCAGCGATGACATCCCGCGCTTGATCGAACAATTACACAGCGAGCGCATTGTTATTCCAGTTGTTGCTTGCGGTGTTGCCAATGATACTCAGGCCGCTGTTAAAGCCATCCGCGCTGGTGCCAAAGAATATGTACCATTACCACCCGATGCCGAATTGATCGCCGCCGTTTTAGATGCCGCATCCGAAGAAACCGAAACCATCGTTCACCAAGACCCAAAAATGGTCGCGCTATTGCAAATGGCGGCCAAAGTCGCGCCAAGTGAAGCCAACATTCTGGTCACCGGACCATCGGGAACGGGCAAAGAATTAATGGCCCGGTTCATTCACAACCATTCCAGCCGTACCCGCGGTCCGTTTATCGCGGTAAATTGTGCGGCAATCCCGGAAAATTTATTGGAATCGGAATTATTCGGCTATGAAAAAGGCGCATTTACCGGGGCCATTTCCAGACGCTTAGGAAAATTCGAAGAAGCCGGTGGCGGCACGTTGTTGTTGGATGAAATCAGCGAAATGGATATCCGCCTACAAGCCAAATTATTGCGCGCTATCCAAGAACGCGAAATCGACCGATTGGGCGGACGCAAACCGGTTAAAATCGATGTGCGTATCGTCGCCACATCAAACCGGCAACTTGAAAAAGAAGTCAAAACCGGCACATTCCGCGAAGATTTGTATTTCAGGTTGAACGTCATCACATTGGACATGCCGAGTTTGCAACAACGCCCAGAAGACATCCCGTTGCTGGTCCGGTTTTTTGCAAAAAAATATGCAGCGGCTAATGGATTAACCGAATGCCCGGTGACTTCGGGTGCCATGAAAATGTTAACGGCCTATCCTTGGCCCGGCAATGTACGCGAATTGGAAAACACCATGCACCGCGCCGTCTTAATGAATTCTGCTGATGAAATTGACGCACCGGTGATTATTTTATCCAACCCCTCTGAACAGTCTAATGATAGCGAAGAAGGCGCCTTTGCCAGCACCCAAGCCATGGTTGGCCGCACAGTGGCCGATGTGGAACGGGAACTAATTATCGATACGCTGGAACATTGCATTGGCAACCGTACGCACGCGGCCACTATATTAGGCATTTCCATCCGCACACTGCGCAATAAATTAAAACTCTATAGCGACGGCGGTTATGCGGTCCCGGCATCAGGATTGGTGGACCGTCCGCAACACGGATGACCGATTCAACAGATAATAACACCTAAATTTATTTTTTATTTTAATTACAGCAGATAAAACAAATATGGCCAACGCACCGCCCGCCACACAACAACAAAACGGCAATGCTTTTGGCGCAGTATTAGCCAAAATAGCTGGACGTGGTGATATCATGTTAGCACTTGGTGTTGTCATGATTTTGGTGATTTTAATTCTGCCTATGCCAAAATGGGCGCTTGATGTGGCGCTGGCATTTTCCATCACGTTCTCAGTTCTAATTTTAATGACATCGTTATTTGTGGCAAAGCCTTTGGATTTCAACGCTTTCCCAACGGTATTGTTGCTTGCGACCATGGTCCGGCTATCATTGAACTTAGCTTCAACCCGCCTTATTTTAGCCAACGGCCATACGGGGCCAGGGGCTGCTGGCGAAGTTATTCAAGCGTTTGGTGGATTTGTCATGAGCGGCAATTTTGTCATCGGAATTATCGTTTTTGCAATTTTAGTGATCGTTAATTTTATTGTTATTACCAAAGGTTCAGGCCGTATCGCCGAAGTTTCCGCACGGTTTTCATTGGACGCCATGCCCGGCAAACAAATGGCCATCGATGCCGATTTATCAACCGGATTAATCACCGAAGAAGACGCCCGCTCGCGGCGTAAAGAGCTCGAAGAAGAAAGTGCTTTTTTTGGCTCTATGGACGGGGCGGCTAAATTTGTTCGTGGTGATGCCATTGCCGGAATTTTAATTACATTCATTAATGTCATCGGCGGAATTATCATTGGCGTCGCGCAACAAGGCATGTCGTTTGGTGATGCGGCGGATAGTTATACTAGGCTCACCGTGGGTGACGGTTTGGTTTCGCAAATTCCGGCATTAATCGTGTCCACAGCGGCGGGTATGGTGGTCACCAAAGCCGGTGTCGCCGGCCCTATGGAATCGGCCCTCTTTAAACAAATGGCAGGCCAACCCAAAGCCATGGGTATGGTTTCTGTATTACTCTTATCGTTAGCGATTTTACCGGGCATTCCAGCCTTGCCATTTTTAATATTAGCCGCCACCACAGGCACCATTGCTTTAGTCGTCAATAACAAAGCCAAGACGGTAAAAGAAGCAGAGATGTTAAAGCTCGAAGAAATGGCCGACGAACCTGCTGCCGAACCGGAAGAACCCATCGCCAGCGCGTTACGCATTGATTATTTACGCCTTGAATTGGGATATGGGTTATTATCATTGATCAGCGCGCCCAAAGACGGCCAACGTTTAACCGATCAAATCAAAGCTTTGCGCCGTCAATTGGCCACCGAGGTTGGCTTTGTCATGCCATCCGTGCGTATTCAAGATAACATGCAGCTACCGGCGAATGCCTATACCGTGCGGGTCAAAGAAATCGAAACGGGCGGCGGCGATTTACGACCCAACATGTTATTAGTGATGGACCCCAGAGGCGAAGACATATCATTGCCCGGTGAGAAAACAAGCGAGCCAACCTTTGGCTTACCGGCTATGTGGATCGAAGAGTCTAACAAAGAAGAAGCGTTGTTCCGGGGTTATACCGTGGTCGATCCGGCCACCGTCATCACCACCCATTTGACCGAAGTGATCAAAGACAACATGTCGGAATTGTTGTCTTATGCAGAAACCCAAAAATTATTGGATGATTTGGAAAAAGAACATCAGAAATTAATCGCTGATTTAATTCCGGCGCAAATTTCATTGGGCGGGGTGCAACGAATTTTACAAAACTTACTTGCCGAACGCGTATCCATCCGCGACATGCCGACCATTTTAGAAGGCGTATCCGAGGCCTGTGGCAATACCCGCAACGTCATGATGATTACCGAACACGTACGCGCACGTCTATCTCGACAAATCAGCAACATGAACACCACCGAACAATCGGTCATCCCATTGATCACGTTATCGCCCCATTGGGAACAAGCTTTTCAGGAAAGTTTGGTGGGGCAAGGTGATGATCGGCAACTGTCCATGGCACCGTCAAAATTACAGGAATTCATCACCCAGTTACGCAGTAACTTTGAACGCCAAGCCATGATGGGTGAAGTCCCTGTATTGTTAACGAGCCCCGGCATTCGTCCGTTTGTACGATCCATCATCGAACGGTTCCGACCCATGACCCAAGTCATGTCACAAAATGAAATCCATCCCAAAGCCAAAATTAAAACCGTAGGACAAGTCTGATATGGTTGGATCATCACAATCACAATCTATGATCGCGGTGGCGTCCGGCAAAGGCGGCGTTGGCAAAACATGGTTTTCTATAACCTTGGCCCATGCGTTAGGGTTACAAAACCGCCAAGTTTTATTGTTTGATGGTGATTTGGGCTTAGCAAATTTAGACATTCAATTGGGGTTAATGCCGACACAGGATTTAAGTAATGTTCTTGCTGGTAAAATCACATTACGCCAAGCTATATTTCATTATGACGAAGCCCCGATTGATATTATTGCCGGGCGTTCCGGGTCCGGTGGATTAGCCAACCTGACAGTTAAGCGCATTCAAATCCTAAGCGATGATTTAGCAAAATTATCGACATCTTATGACCATGTGATCCTTGATTTAGGTGCCGGTGTTGAACACACTGTGCGCCATCTAAGCCATAAAGCCGGGACTTGTATCGTCGTCATTACCGACGAACCAACATCATTAACCGACGCCTATGCATTTATCAAAGTTACTCATTCAGAACGCCCGGAAACAGAAATTAAAATTGTCTGTAATATGGTCAATTCCACACGCGAAGGCGAACGGACTTATAATACAATATTAAAAGCCTGTCAGGGATTCTTGAAAATATCCCCCCCCTTGTTGGGCATTATTCGCCGCGACAGCAAAGTCCGGGATGCGATCCGCAAACAAACACCGATATTAACCCGGTCACCCAATTCAGAAGCCGCTGATGACGTTAACGCCATTGCCCTTAAATTGTTGGATAAATGAAAGCGGTGATGCATCATGTCGTCTGTCACACCGCCACCACCACCGATTTTACCTGAAACCGGGCTACAATTGCCACCCTTGGCCGTCATCAACACACCCCCCGCTGCACTAGTAGAAATTGCCCAAAGTGGGCGTTTTGATGCATTAATTTTATCGTTAACAGGAAACGGCAAAGTGAGCATTGAAACAGTCGCCGGAAAAGCTCAGTTAAATACACCGTTAGCGCTGCCTAAATCCGGCACACTGCAACTGCAATTAATTGCACAACAAGGATCAATTTTTAAATTTGCCATTGTCGCCATTAATGGCAAAGCCCCGCCCGGCGTCTTTAAACTGATCAACAGCAATGCATCTCCATCGACAAATGCCTCCGCTGATAAAAGCAAAACCATACAGGGCGCAGCCCAACCCGTTACTTTAAAAACAACGCCAACCACCGGCGCTCAGGTTATTGCCGTATTCACGCGCGGATTAAACCCACCCAATTCCCCGCTAAGCGTTCAAAATCAAACACAAAAAATCAATGCGACAACGGCCAAAGCATCTGCTGCCCAACCCATTCAGACAAAATCAAGCGCAATCAATTCAGTAACAAAAACCACCACGCAAACCGTGAAACCGATCCAGCCAGGCAGCCAGCTCACTGTCAAAATCACTAACATTGCAGCACCTAGCCTTAGCAAACCACAAGCCATACAATTGTCAAACAATCCGCAACTTGGCGTTGGTCAACGAATAACGGCCCAAGTCACTGGACAAAATGTTTCAGGGGCACCAACACTATCCACATCGGCCGGAACCATTACCTTGCCCACATCAGCCGCTTTACCGGTCGGCAGCACACTCACTTTGGAAATCATCAAACCGTTGCTGTTGCCACAAATCATTGAAACCGGAGCAGCGGCGCAATTACAAAAGCCTTTTACCAATGGCAGTTGGCCTGTTTTGGCCCAAGCCTTCGACGAACTTGATTTGATTGCCCCCACCGCAGCCGATCAAATCGTCAACGCTATCCCCAAACCCGGTGCCCAATTTGCATCAAAAATATTGTTTTTTATTTCGGCTTTAAAAGGTGGCGATTTATCGGCATGGATTGGTGATGCGCCGGTGCGTATTTTGGTGCAAAGCAAACCCAACCAACATAGCGTTATTGATAAATTAAAAGACGACTTTTCTAAACTTGCCCAAACCAAACGCCAACCCATGGGTGGTGAATGGCGGGAATGGACGGTCCCCGTAATTAACCAGAATGAAATAGATCCGATCCGGTTTTATACCCGCCCCGACACTCCAGAAGACGACGAGGATGACGCGGATGCGAACCAAACCCGTTTTATCATCGATTTAAATTTATCAAATCTTGGTCGTTTTCAGTTGGACGGTTTCGTGAATACCGACAGAAAAAAGTTTGATTTAATTATTAAATCTGATGTTAAACTACCTTTGCAGATGATGACACAAATGCAATCTATTTTCAGTGATGCCAATGCACTATCCGGATCACTTGGCGGCCTGTCATTTCAAGCCAAACCCGCAGATTTTACAGATTTTATAGGCGATCATGCAGGCAAGTTTATTGTATAAAACAATCAAAGGCCAAATGATATGGATATCATACAACGACGCCAACATTTAAAAGTTCATGATACACCGGACCGTAATCTGGAATTTGTGTCCACATTATCAGCACGTTTTAGACCCGATTATTCAGGCGATGCCATGACATTGCATGTACGTTATGTAGCAGATCGTCAGGTTTTGGACGGCGGTGCGTTCCATGAGTATTTAAAAAGTTTAGAAACCATTCATTGGACAACACCCGAAGCCGTCACCGCAACGGTGTTAAATGATTGTTTTGATGTTTTAATCGCGCGCTGGATGGAAGTCATCATTGATGCGGGCAGCCATCCTAAATCCGCCAGTTTTTGCCACCACATCAAAGTCGAAGACCGTCAGCCGGGCTGGGATAATTCATCGCTGTTATCCAGATTACCAACATTGTAATTAGTTTTTTCTCAACCCATCAATTTTAACAATAGGAATAGGGTCTGTTTTCCCTTTAATTGTTATATGTTCTATGGGCCGTGTATCATTCCCTGTACTTAAATATGTTTTGTCATCAACAATAATTTGACCTTCGTTTGCTGTAGAACATAACCGGGATGCGGTATTCACAGCATCACCGATGATTGTGAAATCCATACGGTTGGTTGCGCCAACAACGCCGACAACAACTTCACCTGTATATATGCCAATGCCGATTCCCCTAGGCAATCCGGAACCTAACATTTTTTCCATGGCCTGTGGTTTGACGCAGTGTTGATACAGCCTCGTCCGATAAAAGCTTTTGCAGGCGCTGCCTGAATTCAGATAATAAATTGTTGCGGTAATTAATATCTGATTGCGCGTTTCCAACCAGTTTATGCATCACCCAACCGAGTACCATCAAAATAACGACCGGGAATAGTATGGCAGGAATGACCACCTGAAGAAACAGATTGTCCAAATAATCTACAGGTTCATACAATTCCATGACAGTGGAAAATTGATTGCCCGGAACCTGCGTATAAAGTTTATATAATTTTGTACCTTCAGGGGTATCTTTTTTAATCAGCGAACCAATCCCCCTAAACGCTTTTTCATATCCGGGACTGGGATCCGATGTTCCGATTTCGGTTTCAGTGCTGGAATAAAGGATCAGCCCCAATGCTCCATAAATTTTTATTTTCAGCTGTAACGGCCCTGTCAATAATTGCCGATCGGTTTTCAGCAATTTGAAGATAGATTTTCTGAGTCAACCTCGCGCTGCCTTGACCAACGGTATTGCCGATGATCACCGTCAATAACACCAGCCCGGGCAAAACAATCCGTTGAAACCGGCGTTTTAATGGATATGGGGCATCATCAAGATTATTCATCATTTATCCAATAACCAATAACCAATAACCAATAACTGTGTATAATGGGTTCAACTAATCAATAGATAAGCTACCAATTAACAGACCCATGACAAGGTCTTTCATCAAGTTAAACTTTTAATAAAACTTTTAATGGCTTTAATGCGGCGTTGGGATAATTGCACGGCCAAGCCCGGCCCCGGTTGACAGCCCTCATCCAACAACCCTTGTGCCGTAATTTGATTGGCGGCCATAAAAGCTTGGCGGATATAGTGTGGTACGGCGTAATCGCGGTCCTCGAACCCCAAACGCCCACGCGCATCGGCTTCTGATGCCAACAACAAAGATTCCAGATGATCGGTCTGTTTAAAAGCACCCGTGGCTTCCAATAATTTCAAAATCGTCCCAGGACGCAAAATTTTGGCTTTGTGTACATGGCCGTGCCAACGGGCCGTTATCGTACCGCGCAATTCATAGTGTTTGGGCCCGCGCAATCGGCGGACTAAATTTTTAACCACACCGACACCTAAATCTTCATGCCCCGGATGGCTTGGCCATTTAGATTTGGGAGTTAAAGCCTTACCCAAATCATGGACCAAGGCTTGAAACCGGATGATCGGATTAGGCGTTAATTTAGTTGCCTGATCAAGCACCATCATTGTATGTACACCGGTGTCAATTTCCGGATGATGTTCCGCCACTTGCGGCACTCCATAAAGCGCGTCGATTTCTGGAAACAAAACACCCAACACTTGGGCTTTGCGAAGTACGCCGAAAAAACGAGATGGTGCATCCGCCGACAATGCTTTAACAAATTCCATCCACACCCGTTCGGGCTGTAAATTATCCAATTGACCGTTTTGTCCCATGTGTTCCATCAGTTTTAGTGTTTCATCGGCCACATGGAAATCTGGGAACCTTGCTGCAAAACGGGCTGCCCGCAACACCCGGACCGGATCACGATCAAACGACGGTCCGACATGGCGAATTATTTTATCGGCTAAATCTTTCTGACCTCCAAGGGGGTCAATGATATGCCCATTCTTATCCATAGCCATCGCATTGATGGTCAAATCACGGCTATTTAAATCATCGATCAGTGTGATCGGTTGATCGCCCTTTGCGCCCACATTATCGCGGCGTGCCAATGCGTATTCTTGGTGGTTATCAGGATGCAAAAAAACGGCGAAGTCCTGCCCCACTTTTTGGTAGCCAGCGCCGAGCATGTCATCCGTCGTTGCCCCGACTACGACCCAATCCCGGTCATGGACTTGGGTGCCCAAAATATGGTCACGAACGCTGCCACCCACTTGATAAATTTTCATTATTACCTCTTCGCTTTCAGCACTAGGCATAACATTATTCAGCCGCCTGAACATCGTCAAGAAACCGCAAATAATGGCTAGGCAATCCATGAGCACGGGCGCCATCCCGCAACAAAGTAATATAACGCAACGATGGATGACCGTCGGTTTCATTACCGTCCGCAATATAAGTCATTGCCTTAATTTTGTTCCCATCTGTATCATTGGCATCCAGCCACAATTGACAGTACCGCCGACCGGGGACGCCTTCGCTGCTGTCCAGCCGGATCAATTCAGCACGGGTAATTTGATACAGCACCCCCCAAATTTCGGCATTTTCATCGGGAAAAATATTGGCAGGTGCCGCTTTCCCCAACGGGCGACCATCCAGATTAAAACGCAGCCTGTAACCTTTGACATACCCAGGACACCATTTTACCGGACGCATCCCCCGCCTTTCCTGAAACGCGCTGTCATTCATGTTGGCACCGAAAGCAAAATACCAGACCAGGTCTTCGGGTTGGCCATCAACCTTAAGCCCATGAAATCGATAAAACAGTTTCGACAGCACCCATGATTTAGCGATTTGTTTACGTAATTTCATCATTCGGGCACATCTTTCATTTCATGATCAGCCAAATTGCGAACGGCTAAATAATGCAACACAGCAGCAATAACCGCCACCGCGAATAAAACCGTGTAGGAAAAACTCGCCGCCAGTACAGCCCCCAATAACGGCAACAAAGCCTGTGGAGCAGCAAACATATTGAAATAACCGCTATATGCCGGACGGCGGTCATCCGGTGAAATTTCCATCAAGTAACCAAGTTGTGCAATTATACTGCCATTACCAACAGCCCCTAACAAAAAAAACACCGCGCCGAACCATATCAATGTAGCCGTCCGATCATTCATCCCGACGATAAGCCAAACCAAGGCCAATAAAGGCGCACCCGCTTTCAAGGCAGCAACCAGACGCAACAGACTTAGCTTGCCCAAACGGTCCCCCCACCAGCCCCATAAAGGATTGGCAATCAACATCCCCGTCGTTTGCATCGCCAGCAAAACAGCTATATCCACGGCCTGAACATTGCCGATACGTCCCGGTTGCAAGATGTAAAACGGAAACGCCATGGCAGCTACCCCGCCCAACCACTGGGCAACAAGAAATTGACGAAACCGTTGATCTTGGCCAAGCACGATCAAACCATTTGCCACAAAATCTTTGAACTTCAATGTTTTCGCTGAAATCGTGGCTGGCGGTTCAACAGCCGTTGAAAAAGCAATGGCAGATATCGCCAACAATGTTGCTGCCAACAAAAAAACCACTGCGAAACCGGGTGTCATTGATACCCCGGATAATGTTCCCCCGGAGAAAGTTGTTAGTGAACGATTGACCACCATGGCGACAACCAAGGCCAATAATCCGCCGCCAAAAAAACGGATTGCCAATAACCGGCTTCTTTTCGATGAGACGACAGCACGGGCGACGATGTCATTATAAGGTGCGGCAACGATACCGCCGACAAACGCATAAACGGTCCAAATCATGAAAAAACCAGCGATCATCATTTGTTTGGACAAATCTGTTCCAAACCAAAGCAATGCGGACAAAACAACAAGGCAGGCAACGCGGCCAAACGCACCCAACCGATATAGTCCCATGCGATAAGTCCGGCGCTCTGCACGATGGGCAACAAATAATTGTGGAAAAAGCCAGCCGTACTGTGCAATTGCCGCTGCAGCACCGACGGCGAAATTGCTGCCCGTTAGACCAAAAACAAGTCCCGGAATTATTGTGTTCGTATCAATGGCCGCTTGACCGCCTTGAAAAAAAATACCCCCAGCTGCAATATGGCGAATGTTTTTTTTCTGTTGATTGGGGGTGGTTGGTTTCATTTTCTTTTTGACAGAAAACCCTGAATACCCAAATCATCCAGCATGTTTTGTTCTTTTCTGGCTTCTTCGGCGGCAACCTTTTTCTGACGCACGTCTTCGGCGATTTCAAATTTTTTCAGCTGCCGGTAAGCTTTATTAAGCATTGAGCGTGCCGCACCAATTTGTTCATTGGTTTGGCGCATAAATTCATTTATTTGTTCTCGCCGTTCGACAACCCGGTCAGCATAAGCCCCGTAATACATGCCGCCTTCGGTAGGGGACGCCAAGGCTGCTGCTTGTTCCGATATAAATTCATCTTCGAGTTTGAGCAAATTATTTTCTAAGGCTTGTAAAGTTTTTAAATGTTTACCCAAAATACGCCGACGTTCGTCAACTTTCCATTCGTGTAACCGGATCAATGTTTTTAAATCAGCCGCCATTATTCAACGCTTTGTTCAGGCACAAGGTTCGCCGGTTCAGGCGGGGTCATTTTCATATCCAGAATTTGTGCTAATTCTTGATAACCCAATTCTAAAGTCGACGGCACGCTGGCAACTTGGCTCAAAAATTCTTCTAAAGCGTCATAATAATGAATGGCTTCGTCGACCAAGGGATCGCTGCCGCGTTGATAAGCACCTAAGCGGATTAATTCGGCCATATCATCATAGGTCGATAACAATTTACGCGCCCGCGACACCAATGCGTTTTGTTCTGCTGTATTACAGGCCGGCATGGTCCGTGATATGCTGCGTAAAATATTAATCGGTGGAAACCGCCCGCGTTCAGCAATGGCTCGGTCCAATACGACATGACCATCCAAAATGCCACGCACGGCATCGGCCACTGGTTCATTATGATCGTCGCCTTCGACCAAGACCGTGAACATACCAGTAATCGATCCTTGGTCCCCACATCCGGGACCGGCGCGTTCCAACAACCTTGGCAAGGCTGCAAATACCGACGGTGTGTAGCCTTTGGATGTTGGCGGCTCGCCAGCAGATAATGTGATTTCACGTTCTGCCATGGCAAACCGGGTGACGCTGTCCATCATGCACAACACATCGCGGGATTGGTCGCGAAAATATTCCGCGATGCTGAGTGTAAGGTAGGCTGCCTGACGTCGGATTAACGGCGATTCGTCCGATGTCGCCACCACCACCACACTGCGGGCTAAACCTTCTTCGCCCAAACTGTCTTCGATAAACTCACGGGCTTCGCGTCCCCGTTCACCGATCAAGCCAATCACGCTGACCTCGGCGTTAGTATGTTTTGCCATCATTGATAACAATGTTGATTTACCAATGCCTGAGCCTGCAAAAATCCCCATACGTTGGCCTTTGCAACAGGTCAAAAAGGCATTCATGGAACGCACACCTAAATCGATTTTATTACCGACCCGGTTGCGTTGATGGGCCGCCGGTGGGGATGCGTGAATGGCATAGCTTTTATTACCTTTGGCGATAGCCCCTTTACCATCAATGGGTTCGCCAAACCCATTAACCACACGGCCCAACCAGCCCATATCCGGGTAAATAGAGGGGCTTGCAGTACCCACTTCGGCCCGACAGCCCATGCCAATGCCGCTAAGGGATGCAAACGGCATTACCAAAGTCTGGCCACCGGAAAATCCCACAACTTCGCACCTGATCGCGCGTTTATCGCGAGTATGAACCAAACAATGATCGCCAATGGAAATACTGGCCTGAATTCCGCTTAGATGCACAAGCAATCCAACAATATTGGTCACCCGGCCATAAACTTTATAATTCGGCAAGCGTTCAACGTCGCTGGCGATGGAGCTTACAAATTCTTTCACGAATCGGTACTTTCATAGGCAAAAAATTAAACAGAAAACCGGTTATTTACCGATAATTCCACATGCTTAGTATATTTGCTTCAGAATAATAAAAGCAATGGGTTGACGACAGCTTAATTTATAGAGTTTTACACACCTTTTTTACGCTCAGTCCTTGCGCTCAAATGCTGCTCGGAATATGGTTAACAGAATCTTAACAACGGGTGATCATTATCATGCGCGTATTACTTGTCGAGGACGACCCAACCACACAGCAAAGCATTCAAATGATGCTTGAAAAAGAAAACATGGTGGTTGATGCCACTGATTTGGGCGAAGACGGGCTAGAGATCGGAAAACTGTACGATTACGACATTATTATTCTTGATCTAATGTTACCGGATATTGATGGTCTTGATGTGCTTAGACGCCTACGCCAAGCAAAAGTGTCCACGCCTGTATTAATTTTATCAGGCCTAACCGAAGCCGAAAACAAAATCAAAGGATTGTCATCTGGTGCCGACGATTATTTAACCAAACCTTTTAACCAAAAAGAATTGATGGCTCGCATTCAAGCCATTGTTCGCCGTTCCCAAGGCCATTCCCAATCGGTCATTGAAACCGGGCGTATGGCGGTTAATTTAGATGCCCATACGGTCGAGGTCGAAGGACAACCGATCCATTTAACGGGTAAAGAATACGGCATTTTGGAATTGTTATCGTTGCGCAAAGGCACAACCTTGACCAAGGAAATGTTCCTTAATCATTTATATGGCGGCATGGATGAACCAGAACTTAAAATCATTGATGTATTTATTTGCAAATTACGTAAAAAATTAACAACAGCCTTGAGCGGTGATAATTATATCGAAACTGTTTGGGGACGTGGCTACGTATTACGCGAACCGGAATCGCAATCATAGTTCTCAATTAATTTTTTATAGCAAGCTATAAGTAGCCATGAATTACAAATTTGTGGCTATTTTTTTCTGATGCGGGCTAATGGCCGTTTTATGTTGGGCAATAAACGCCGCGTTGCTCGGGCACGGGTTTAAATTTATCACTAACCCCCAACACCGTTTCCGCACCGCCTAGGAACATGGCCCCATCGGGCGGCATTAATTTAGAAATGCCTTCGAGTACCATTTTTTTAGTTGGCGGATCGAAATAGATCAAAACATTGCGGCAAAACACAATGTCAAATTTGCCCATTGGCTGTAAATTATCAAGCAGATTATATTTTTTATAAGTTACCATTTGCCGGATTTCAGGTTTGATTTCCCAATGTTCGCCGCTTTTGGCAAAATATTTGACCAACAACTGCACTGGCAATCCGCGTTGTACTTCGAACTGGGTGTATAAGCCTTTTCTGGCTTTATCGAGAATTTCTAAGGAAATATCCGTGCCAACAATTTCGACTTTCATGCCAGCTAATTTGGCAGATTGTTCTTTTATTATCATCGCCAATGAATATGGTTCTTGTCCACTGGAAGCCGCCGCGCACCAAATCCGTAAAGTCCGTGCACCTTTGCGATTTTCTAAGATTTTCGGGAGGACTTTATCGCGGAACAAATCAAACGGTTTGGTATCGCGGAAAAAAAATGATTCGTTTGTCGTCATGGCTTCGGTCACATCGACCATCAGTTTTTCAGAGCCGGGCGTGCGCATTTTCGCAATCAAATCATCAATCCCAGTAAAGCCATGCGTTCTGGCCACGGGCATTAATCGGCTTTCGATCAGATAGGCTTTGTCGGCGGATAAAACCAAACCGGACCGTTTTTTCAGCATTTCACTGACAAAGGAAAAATCACTGGTTTTCATGCCACACCTTTAAGCGCAAAATCATTTACATAACCGGGTAGTTTATCAATAGGTAAAACTGTTCGGCAAAGTCCTGCCGTCGCCACCGCACCGGGCATTCCCCAAACCACACTCGTGGCTTCATCCTGTGCAATGACAGTGCCGCCTTGTTGTGTGATAAATTCACAGCCTTTTTTACCATCCGAGCCCATGCCCGTTAAAATAACCACCAAACAGCGTTTACCATATACAGAGGCAACACTGCGCAACATAGGGTCCACCGCTGGACGACAGAAATTTTCGGGCGGGTCTTGATTAACACGCAATATTTTTTGTCCGCCTTTATTTTCAACAATCATATGAAAACCACCGGGTGCCACGTAAATTTTACCAGGAGCTATAACTTCGCCATCAACAGCTTCACTACACGGGCGGCCTGATGCTTGTGAAATATGCTGCGCCAATATCGTCGTGAAAGTGGCCGGCATATGTTGGGTGATGATAATCGGTAATTTAATGCTCGGTGAAATGCCTTTTAATAATTTAAACAGTGCCTGCGGGCCACCAGTCGAGCTGCCGACAGCAATGATTTCAGGTTTTCCAACAACACCCGGTGATGGTCGCAAAGAAATTTCATTTTTATATAATGATTTTTTTGCACCCGCTACTGCCGAAGTTACCCCAGAAGCCGGGGGCGCGGAAACCAAAGGTCGTCGTGATCGCGGCCTGCTAACAGCCGCCAGTACACGGGTTTTTTCCAATAATTCTCGTTGAAAATCGCTGGTACCACCCATATTCCGTGACGAGGTGGGTTTTGGTATATATTCGGAAGCCCCGGCATTTAATGCCCGAATGCTAATATCTGCATTTCGTTCCGTCAACGTTGATGCCATGATAATTTTAACGTTGGGTTTAAGCGCCAGTAATTTAGGCAACGCCGTCAATCCATCCATCACCGGCATTTCAATATCCAAAACAATGACATCAATATCGGTCGTTGCTAACCGTTTAACCGCTAATTCACCATTACCAACAGAGGCAACGACATCGATATCGGCTTCGTCTTTGAACATGCGCGCGATTAAACCACGGATAATGGCTGAATCGTCCACCAACATAACTTTGATATTATCGCCGCCTAGCGTGCTGCGTCCACTATTCAGACTGGAATTATTAGAAGTAATCAATATGACCTCAGCACCTAATCGTTTATACGCAGATTAAAGCAACCCAACTTGTTCAAATTTGGCTTTGACAATTTCACCATCGAACGGTTTCATTATATATTCATTGGCGCCGGACAAAATTGCTTTTTGTATATGATCCATATCGTTTTCTGTCGTACAGAACACAACGATCGGCGCTTCCCCACCGGGCAAAGCGCGAAGGGCCGTTAAAAATTCCAGCCCGTCCATGACCGGCATATTCCAATCAAGCAAAACAGCGTCCGGGAATTTTTCTTTACAAACGTCAAGGGCTTGTTGCCCGTCGGCGGCTTCTATTGTTTTGAATTCCAGCTCATGTAAAATTTTCCGAGCAACCATCCGGATGACCTTCGAATCATCGACTATTAAACACGTTTTCATGTCGCCCCTTTACGTCTTGATTATGTACCAACTGGTATAATAGAACACCAAGCACAAACCCCATCAAATACTAAAATTCAAACACATTAAAAAATTGCATTTATTTTGTAACATTAACCATAATGCATCATGAACCATCATCATATAGAAATCACGCGTTAATCGTTCTATTGGGTGAAAATTAAATTTATTTACAGCGATCAATAAACAGATAATATTTCAAATATCACACCCGTTTATTGATCCACACTTTTAATTACATCACCCTCCGGTCAAAGCCATCGATACCGTATGGGCTAGCCCACCAACCAAAGCTTCGCGGTCAAATTTTGCCACATAATCATTAAAGCCAACATCACGTCCACGCTGAAAATCGTCTTCGGATGCATGGGATGACAAAGCAATCATTGGGATTTTCCGCCAAATACCGTCTTTGCGCACGGTTTCTGCAAAATCAAAACCGTTCATTCCCGGCATCTCGATATCGCTGATGATAACATCAAACCGGGCACCTTGTTCACGTAGTTCCAATGCTATATCGGCTGATTCTGCTGTGCGCACTTGCCAACCGGCGACCGATAACAAAGGCGCCAATAAATTACGAAAAAACGGACTATCATCCACCAGCAAAGCTTTACGCGGGCCGTCTTCATTTGTATAAACAACTTCGTTTTCATCGCCAAACCAGTCCGAAAAGGCTTGCGTTAGGAAATAGCCCGCATCAATGACATCGGTCGCTTTTTCACCGATTACAGCACTGCCTATCAATCCCTGTTGATCCGTTGCCAATTCAATTTTCAATCGGTCATCAATAATATCGACAATTTCATCAACAGCTAAGCCCATAGAACGTTCTTTGTCCGTAAACACCAACACCGCTTGGCGGCCTTCGTTACTGAATTGATGAGACGGGTTAAACGGGATTAACGGCATCAAACTGCCGCGGTATTGTACCATCACTTTGTCATTAGACCGTTCAACCTGTTCCATATCAATTTCTTCTAATCGGGCAATTAATGCCAAAGGAACGGCTTTTAATTCATCGCCACCAGCGCGGAAAATAAGCAACGCTGTTTTTTCGTCTTCGTGGGACAAGTGTGCTGTTTCTTTATTGGTTTCGCCACTGGATTGAAGCTGCCCAGCCTCGGTCGCAATACCATTTGGATCCAAAATCATAATCACGCTGCCATCACCAAGAATAGTATTCCCCGAATAAAAAGAAATATCGCGTAACAACGGTGCCACCGGTTTAACAACAATTTCTTCGGTATCAAAGACCCGATCAACAATGATGCCAAATGTATTGGCACCGACTTGAGTGACAACAATGAACATTTCATCGGATTCTTCTAAGGCTGCGGCAGCACCATCCTGATCGGCGACATTACCGTTTTCATCAATAACAACACCATCGTCATCTTTTGCAGTTAGCGGCACGATATCCATTTCTTTGGCTTGTAATTTTAACAAGTTTCTTAGGTTGACCAGTGGCAACAACCGATTCCTAAGCCTAAGCACCGGGGATTTATTGATCAGTTCAATAGCGTTGTCAGAACTCGTAGACGCCCTGACCAATTCCAAAACACTGATCTGTGGGATGGCAAAACGTTCGCCACCACATTCAACAATCAATGCCGATACAATCGCCAAGGTCAGCGGAATTTTAATAGTAAACGTCGACCCTTTGCCTTCGACCGATTTCAGTTCAACGGTACCGCCAATTTTTTCTACATTGGTACGCACCACGTCCATGCCCACACCGCGTCCCGATACATTGGTTACTTTGGCGGCTGTAGAAAATCCAGCGGCAAAAATAAATTGCTGAATTTGCTGATCTGTCATGTTTTCCAGATCGCCTGCAGTGGCGAGATCATTAGAAATAATTTTTTCACGGATGCGACCCATATTCAATCCACGGCCATCATCGGCGATTTGAATAATGATATGCCCGCCTTCATGGAATGCGTTTAACGTCACGACGCCTTTATCCGGTTTTCCAGCAGCAGAACGTCCTTCGGTGTCTTCTAATCCGTGATCACAGGAATTCCGCACCATATGGGTCAATGGATCTTTGATCAACTCGAGAACTTGTCTGTCCAATTCGGTTTCAGCCCCCAACATCACCAAATCTATGGATTTACCACTATCCAAAGACAAATCGCGGACAATCCGCGGCAATTTAGCCCAAGCATTACCAATTGGTTGCATACGCGTTTTCATGACGCCTTCTTGTAAATCAGACGTGATATGGCTTAAGCGTTGCAAAGGCACCGTAAACTCGTTGTCATCGTGACCCCGTACCATTTGCAACAATTGGTTCCGGGTGAGCACTAATTCACTGACCAACGTCATTAAATCTTCGAGTACATCCACATTGACACGAATGGATGAGGCTGCCGCCCCCCCTGCTTTGCCTTCTTCTTTTTTCGCGGGGGATTTCTTTTTAGCTTGTTTTGCAGGCACGCTGGCTTTGACCGCAGGTGGCGCAGCAGCGGGCTCTGGCTCTGGCTCTGGCTCTGGCTCTGGCTCTGGCTCTGGCTCTGGCTCTGGCTCTGGCGCGGGTGCCGCCGCAGCCGGTTCCGGTGACGCATCACCACCAGCAGCCATCACTTCGTCCAATAATTCTTGTGCGACAGGGGCGCCAAATTCATTAGCAGGCGGCGCATCACCACCGGCATCTCCACCGGCAGCCGCGACTTCGTCCAATAACTCTTGAGCAACAGGGGCGCCAAATTCATTAGCAGGCAGGGCATCACCACCACCGGCGGCCAAAACTTCATCCAGCAATTCTTGGGCCACAGGGGCACCAAATTCATTGGCAGGCGGAACATCGCCAGCGGGGGCCTGGTGGGCGATTTCTGGTTCTTCTTGAGCTTCTGTAGGGTCGCTTAGATCAATAGGGCCATCCATTTTTTGTAAAGGCGCGGCTTCGCCATCGGCCATAGCGTTTAATTCAGCGATTAATTCTTGATCATGGCCATCGGGTTCTTCGCCGCCTTCTTCCAATTCGCCCAACAGGTCGCGAATGGTATCAATACATTTCAAAATCACTGTCACGGCTTCGGGTGTCACATCCAACACACCATCACGGAATTTACCCAGAACGTTTTCACCAGCGTGGGCAACGGCTTCAAGCCTAGGTAATCCTAAAAAACCACAGGTGCCTTTGATAGTATGCACAAGCCGGAAAATATTTCCCAATATGGCTTCGTCTTGTGGATCCTGTTCAAACTTAACAAGTTCAACATCAATTACCGCAAGGCTTTCCGAAGTTTCAGTCAGAAATTCTGTAAGTAGATCATCCATGTTTTTTTACTCCCAAGACTTAAGTTAGCGACACAAACCCGTTTATTATAGTGACCCGGTTTATGTTGTTACAACGTCCAAAGCGATCAATACTACACATATAAATTCATCACTTTGAAATCATATTACCAGCGCATATCATCCGTATAATACAGTAAATATTGTTTCACATTAGTTCATTACAATACATATTAAGCATTCGCGGCCAATAAATCCATCGCTTAAATGTTTCTGAACATTTCAACATTAGGGCACTTAAAAAAGATCGCCTCGGAAACACAAAATGAGCCAACTAATTCAGTATAAAAGCCAATTTTACGGTGTCATTTTCACACAAGCATTCAATCTGACCATCGTTTTTAGCCACTAAAACCGATAAATACAGAGCATGCACGCATCTGGCATCGCCAAAATCTGCCGAATTCTCGCTTAATATTTGTGCGATATCGTCTTTTAAACGCACGCCGGGTCCTTTGATTTCCATCGCCACGGCTTCGCCATGGTCCAGTACCACCAAATTTAAATAAATATCCCCCCCCCGGACCAAACAATCGTTAGCAATGATAACCGATAACAACATAGACCGAGCACAATCGGCTGAAACTTGGGTAGGCGAGACGGCCCCTCCGTCAGCACTTTGTTGCCAATGCATGCGCACCCGTCCGGCCGACAGTTGAGCATCAACCAATTGTTTGATTTTATCCATATCAACTGGTGCAACACCGGCCCCATAACCAAAGGCCATACGCAGAAATTGCAGCTTTTCAGATAACATTTCAGCACTGTTTTCAGCCAATTTTAAAGCATCAGTACCACCGTCATCATTGTACATTTCCAGCCCAGCCATGACCGCGCCCACGCCACTTGCCATGTCATGACACAACCGAGAACACAGCCATTGTGCCAATTGAATATCGATTTTCATAGAAACACTGAACCTTCATCGCTTAAATTTTGGTCAAAAACAAGGGCCAATGCCAAACATTGACCCCGTTCATATAACCATGCCTTAATCGACGGTCGTGATCAAACCCAGATCACCATAAAATTTCGATTACAGACGCACACTGGATGATTTAAAGGTTTCACTAACATCCGGGTTGGCGCTGCTTAATACCACGCCTGCGACAATGGCGATGATGACCATTGCTATGCTGCCCATCCAAAATGATTTCCATGCCTCGCCCATATTAACTGCTCCGTCTCATTCATTGTACCATTTGTATTCATTGTACCATTTGTATTTCACGTCTTATTCAGCGGGATGGTGAACTTTTTCACCAGTTTGTTCTTCGACCCATAAATTATGATGTTCTTTGGCCCAATTCAAATCAACTTGGCCCGTGCCAACAGCGGCAATTGCGCCTTCCATGCCGACAGATCCAATGTATATATGGGCGATGATAATGGCGATAAACCCAAGGCCAACAATGCCGTGCCATAACAGAGCAATTTGCGAAGCTTGTAATGCGGTCAATTCACCCATCGAGCCAATACCAAAATTCCACGCTAGTCCGACGATTTCACCAAGCGGGGTTAAGGCAAAAGGAAAAATTAAAATCAATCCGGTCAAAGTCATGCTGATCCCGCCTAAAACGACCGCCCAAAAAATCAATTTTTGTCCGGCGTTAAAGCGTTCAGATGGCGGGTGTTTACCTTTCGTGAACAAACCGCCGGCTTGAACAATCCATTCCATATCGATACGGCTCGGTAAATTATCACGAACCCACATAAAAAACATCAAAACCAGACCCACCATAAAAGCAAATGCCACATAATTATGGGCGAATTTTCCCAATTGCGTAACCGTTGCAAAGCCGTCTTTGCCAATTAAAGCCGGTAAAAAATAGCGGCCAAACATAATATTCAAACCGGTTAAGGCCAAAATGATAAAACTTGATGCCGTTAACCAATGAACAAACCGTTCAAGCACGTTAAAACGTTCGATGGTATCACCGCTTAGGCCCGCATCAACCATAATTTTTCCACGTAAGCCATAAAATAAAACCAGCAATCCAAGCATCCCTGCCAACACCCAAAGACCATATTCAGTCACATAGCCGTTGCGGATAGAACGCATGCCATCGCCATCGGATTGAACTAAAGTTCCGGCTTTTTTATCAGGGATGCTGACCGTGCCTTGTGCGCCACGGCGAATTTGTCGCCAAATTTCAGCGTCATTCACATTACCTGACCAATTGCCCGGCACTTGTCCACCCGTTGAGTTGGCCTGTGGCACGCCTGAATTGACGGGGTCCTCAGCAAAAGACGGCTGTAGCATTAAAATAAATGCGATAAATCCAGCCACGCAAAAGAGCGCCCGCATAAAAGTCCGGCAATCTGATTTCATCGATATTTTCCCTGATCCGGTCATGTCCCGATCCTTAAGCTTTGATTGCATCATTTCCATATGCATTAAATTAATTGTTATTCGTCAAACAGTTAAATCAACTGCCGCTTTGTTGTTTTGCCCGTTTTTTTAATTGTAATTGCATTTTTCGAACAGCGTCTGCTGAAGGTAGACGCACATCCGGGCCACGTTTTTTAGATGTTCCCCCATAACGAATGGACAGGTCGCTTTGTCGCAGCGTGCGTTTTAATAAAACACGCATTTGCGCCGCACTTAATGGTGTGTCGGCTTTACCTTTATAGACACCCGGTTCAAAATTTGTCACCCGGCCTTGTTCTTCGGCACGGCATGCCGATAACAAAAATGTGCCGGTTACCAATAAAATGGTTAAAACCATTTTGCGTCGAACAATCATGCTTTCACCTTAATTTATGCAAAATAATGTGTGCGATTATCACCTGAGGACAATACGCCGACGATTTTTTTATCGCTGCCTATCCGCGTCCGAAATTATGACACATATGATCAACAGTTCATATAAATCGCCGCTGACCCGGATCACTTTATTGAGTCCAGATCAGCCACGATTTTATATAATTTAAGAACCGGCTTTAAGATTATAAGCCGTTCCCCAGCCCCATGCACCCGAACCGAAACCGCGTGAAACAATACGTTCCCGGTAAATGTCACTGACGACGTTACCGTCACCAGCGAGCAAGGCTTTGGTTGCGCACATTTCTGCACATAACGGAAGCTTGCCTTCGGCCATCCGGTTACGACCATATTTCTGGAACTCGGCTTTCGAGTTGTCGGCTTCTGGTCCACCGTTACAGAATGTACATTTGTCCATTTTACCTCGGCTGCCATAATTCCCGGCTTGTGGGAATTGCGGTGCGCCAAATGGACAGGCATAGAAACAATAGCCGCACCCGATGCATAGATCTTTGGAATGCAGCACGACGCCTTGTTCCGTTTGATAGATCGTATCGACCGGACAAACCGCAATACACGGCGCATCCGAACAATGCATACAGGCCACAGACACCGACCGTTCACCGGGAAGACCATCATTGATGGTCACCACCCGGCGGCGGTTAATGCCCCACGGCACTTCGTTTTCGTTTTTACAAGCCGTTACACATGCATTGCATTCAATGCAGCGTTCGGCATCACTTAGAAATTTCATTCTAGCCATGATTTTTCTCCTTTGCCTTACGCGGCTTCAATGCGACACAAGGTTACTTTTGATTCTTGCATCTGGGTTACACTGTCATATCCATAAGTTAAGCACATATTCGCGGCTTCGCCCAAAACATAGGGATCTGCACCGGCCGGATATTTATCCCGCAGGCTTTTGCCTTGCCAATGCCCACCAAAATGGAACGGCATAAACACAACACCTTCGCCGACGCGGTCAGTGATCAACGCTTTGATCAGTACTTTTCCGCCTTCGGGTGAATACAGCCACATGTCTTCGCCATCGCGAATGCCATTGTTGTTGGCATCCACTGGATTGACTTCACAGAACATTTCTTGCTGCAATTCAGCAAGCCAGCTGATGGAGCGACTTTCATCACCGCCGCCTTCAAATTCAACCAATCGACCGGATGTAAGGATCGTCGGGAACTCTTTCGAAAAATCGTTCTTTTGGATCGATGCATATTTAGTCGGCAGACGGTAGGCTTGTTTATCTGCATAGGTTTCATATTTTGGCAGCAAGTCACGGCGCGCCGTATACAAAGGTTCACGGTGAAGCGGAATTGGATCAGGGAATGTCCAGACCATAACCCGGGCCTTGGCATTACCAAACGGTGCACAACCGTGTTTAATCGCAACACGTTGAATACCGCCCGACAAATCGGTTTTCCAGTTGGTTTTATCACCGGCGATTTTTTCAATAACAGCCCGTTCGTCGGCTGTTAAATCTTTGTCCCAGCCCAATTTTTTGAGCATCGCCATAGTGAATTCCGGATGACCGCCTTTGAGTTCGTTACCCACCGGATAAGATCCTTCGGCCAACAAATTTTCACCTTTGTATTCAACACCGAACCGTGCACGGAAGTTTAATCCGCCTTTGGCCACGGGTTTTGATGGATCATACAAAATTGGCGTCCCTGGATGTTTCATTTCCGGTGTGCCCCAACACGGCCAAGGCAGGCCATAATATTCACCGTTGACCGGACCACCACGGGCCATCAGGGTCGTTTTATCAAACGTCACTTGATTGACCATATGCGCACGCAAGCGTTCTGGTGATTGCCCGGTATAACCAATGGTCCACATACCGCGGTTAAATTCGCGCGTGATGTCTTCGATCAAAGGTTCGTTATTGGTGACTTTGATGTTTTTAAACATCTCTTTATCAAAGCCCAGTTTTTTCGCGAACAAGTACATGACTTCGTGATCGACTTTTGATTCGTAAAGCGGATCAAAAACTTTATCACGCCATTGCAATGACCGATTGGATGCCGTCACAGAGCCATAGGTTTCGAACTGTGTTGATGCCGGCAGCACATAGATACCGTCCGTACGATCAGGAATAACAGAAGCAAATGTCGGAACCGGATCGATGATGACCATCAGATCGAGTTTTTCCATAGCTGTTTTCAATTCAGGAAGACGCGTTTGTGAGTTACTAGCGTGTCCCCAGAAAACCATGGCCCGAACGTTATCCGGTTGATCGATTTTTTCTTTTTGCTCAAGCACACCATCGATCCAACGGCTTACGGGAATGCCTTTGGATTGCATCAATTTTTCCGATGCAAAACGGCTTTTCAGGTAATCATAATCAGTTTCCCAAACCCGTGCCCAATGTTTCCATGAGCCTTTTTTCAGCCCATAGTAACCAGGCAATGAATGCGACAAAATACAAAAATCGGTTGCACCTTGGACGTTGTCGTGACCACGGAAAATATTGGCTCCACCCCCTTGGACACCAACGTTGCCTAAGGCCAACTGCAATGTGCAATAGGCCCGGGTATTGTTGTTACCATTATGATGCTGGGTTCCGCCCATACACCAAACAATGGTGCCCGGCCGGTTATTGGCCATAGCCCGCGCAACACGGCGCATTTGTTCGCCGGGAACACCGGTGACGCGTTCGCATTCTTCGGGGTCCCATTTTTTTACTTCGGCTCTGACACGGTCCATACCCCAGACGCGCTGACGAATGTACTCTTTGTCTTCCCAGCTATTTTCAAAAATGTGCCACAAAATACCCCAGATCAAAGCCACGTCAGTTCCCGGACGGAAACGAACGTATTCATCAGCGTGGGCGGCCGTGCGTGTGAACCGAGGATCACAAACAATCAACACTGCATTATTTTGTTCTTTGGCTTTCAAAATATGCTGAACCGCAACCGGATGGGCTTCGGCAGGGTTCGATCCGATCAAGAACATGGCACGGCTGTTGTGCATGTCATTGAACGAATTGGTCATGGCGCCGTAGCCCCATGTGTTGGCCACACCCGCAACGGTTGTTGAGTGACAAATCCGTGCTTGGTGATCGCCGTTATTGGATCCCCAATAGGCATAGAATTTACGGAATAAATAAGACTGTTCATTGCTGAACTTGGCTGATCCTAACCAGTACACAGAATCAGGACCCGATGATTTACGGATATCCAGCATTTTGTCACCAATTTCGTTGATGGCATCATCCCATGACAGTTTTTTCCATTTACCGCCTTCGAGTTTCATCGGATAACGCAAACGCCGTTCATTATGGGCGTGCTCGCGCACTGCGGCACCTTTGGCACAATGGCCGCCCATGTTGATGGGGCTATCGAACCCCGGTTCTTGACCGGTCCAAACACCGTTATCAACCTCGGCGATAACCGTGCAACCAACAGCACAGTGAGTGCAAATCGATTTAATGATTTTAACCGCATTATCGCTGGCTGCATTGGCTTTGCTAGCGAGTCCGATCGGGGCCACTGTTGCCAATGCCGCCGTTGTTACAGTTAAACCTGATCTTTTAAGAAACGTCCGCCGATCCATGGATGAGCCGACTACACCGGAAAGTGCTTTTCTTAAGCGGGGGCCATTCGCAACCCCGCCGCTCTTTTTCGTGAGCATTATTATCTCCTTTAGTGTTTAAAAAAAATAACCATTAAAATTCTAGAACCGTGACAAAGCGTAATAGGTATTAACGTGTTCTGTTTCTTGGTATCCCGCCGATTGAGCGTCAACTTCAGTCACAGCAGCAGCAGCTTTATCGTCTTTTAAGACCACCACAGCAGCACCTGCTGCGGCACCGGCAACACCGGCTTTTTTCAGGAAATCGCGCCTCGCTATTGGCGCCGTCCGTTTATTTTCCATCTCGCTCTCCTTTGGTTGTTGTGTCTTCAATAAAAATTATTTGTATCCGTTAGCGGTCAATCATATTAAATGCCTGATCTTCGATAGACATAAAAATTCGACCCAATGTGCCCAATGGCATATATAAAACCGTGCCTTCGGCGCTTTCTAAATCGGTGAAAAATAAATGCGCCCACGGTTTAATATGTCGGCTGAAAAAAGCCGCCTGTTCTTCAAGATTAGCAACATCACCAAACCGACCGGTGATCAGGCCGTGCATGATTTCACACAAAAATGCTATGTGGTCTTCGGGTTCTTCGGTTTTACCGCTGGCGCCGATCCCCAACCGTGTTAAATCTTTGCGTAATTCGGCCAACGGTTTTTCGTAAACAAAACCAGTTTGATAAAATGAGCTATAAGGCTGTAAACTGCCACCTGCACCATGACCATAAAACAATAACGTGAATTCTTCTTCGGCTACGGATTCTGTCGTACGCTTTGCGATGTGTGACAAGGCAAAAAGCGCATCGTCAATGTTTTCAGCGGCTTCAGACACAACAGATGTGTCATCATCCGGCACCAATCCTCGGATTAACTGCAACGTTTCACCTGTCATGGGGGCTGCCAACAAACGCGATAGCAAACCATAAACATGGGCGCGCACCGCTTCTTCGGGTTGTAAGTCGTTATTCATGCCCGAGGCATTCCCTTCGTTAATAGCGCTATTAGCCGGTGAAACACTGCGTTCTGGACCCGCACACAGAATCCTTTCCGGAACTCGTCCAGAGCGGTTGTCAACAGAATTTGAATTCCCATTTTGCAGCGCATCGTCACGAACAGTTTGAACCAACGATACATTTCCCATGGGAACACCAGATGATTGTTCCAACGAAGCGTCTTTCCTGTAAAATACAGATGTTTGCATCTGCTTTATTTATTTATTTTTTCACCAAGCCGCAGTCAAAACAGACGACAGCACGGTAAATTATTTTATTTTCAACAACAAAACCGTGCTTTACGGGATTTTTCATCCTTATAACGGCAATGCCTTGAAATAATCTCCTGAAATTATCCATGGAAATAGCAACCGAAGTCAACATAATTCGACCAAACACGCATTATCGTACCTATTTATTTTTAACAAGTAAGCGCTTGAAACATATTCACTTTTTCTTAAGTGATAGGCCCGTTCAGTTCTTGATCGGGCTGGAAATGTCGGTTTCGTCGACCTCTTCAAGGCTGACTTCACTTTGTAGGTTTTCGCCTGTTTGATTGTGGGCCGTTTTGTCATCACCACCGGGATGATCGTCAGTAATGTTTTTTGATTGATCGCCGGTCAGGTCATTTTGCTGCGAACTGGAATTTGCCATTTTATCATTTTCTTGATCGCTTTCAACGGAATTTTGGCTGTCGGATGAAACTTGACCACCAATATCGCTAGCCGCTTTAACAATGGTTTCAATGATTGTGAAATCCTCGTCATAATCATTTAATCCATCCAAATTCGCCAACACCGCGTCTGATCGCCATAAAATATTTAACGCTTTGCGGCGGATAAAAGCCGGTATTTTATCATTCATAAACGGCGTAAAATCCGAAGATTTTTCCAAACTTTCAATGTCCGGCAACGCATTAACCAATGCTTGTTCTTCGTCATTTAACGGGCGATCCGCTTCTTCGTCATCACGATTTTCGTTAATGAGTTCAACATCGTTTTTAGGTGCAAATAAATCCACGGCCCCGGGCGGCGGTGACGTCATCGCATCATCATCCATTTCATCGAACCCGGCCAACGGTGCCATGATCGGGGCGGCCCCCCCCAAAGTCATGACACGGCTGATGACAGGCGGTTTGTTTTTTTCCACATCATCAGTAACGGGCCTGTCTTGCGTTTGGGTTTCTGTATGACCGCTGCGTTTAAGCCTGGACCAACGACTTAGCCGCGTTTCGTTTTTTTTCATTGCTCATCACCGGTCAACCGTTTATCCGGCCCGCGAACACCTGCCAAGCCTTGTTTTCTGGGATCGTACGCTTTTTTCTGTTTACGTTTAACAAACGTTTCTTCGACGTGGTATTTATCAACAAACTGGCTGACCCACGCCAAAATTTCAGGCGGCATAACCACACCTTCGACAATGTCTTCACCGCTTTCTGTATAGCTTTCCGCTTCATACGGGCAAACCGTCACTAAAAACGGCACGACATCTGGATCACCCGCTTCTTCACCGGGACTTAACACGACATAGACAACAGGATATGGCCCGGCTAGATTGGTTTTATAACCCGCCGTTTCGCCAGCAAACAATTCAATGTCTATCGTACCAAGATGAAAATGCTGCCACCCCTCGCCCGTTTTTATTAACCGCGCTCCATGATCAATGGTTTTTAAATCATCCATACCCGGCACCACGGCCACCGGGAACCAACGATAGTCTTGCCACGGGTTATCAATTTTTTGACGTTCTGCAATAACCGCTACGTTTAAAGTGCTTGGCAATTTTTCTGCTGTTCCCGGTGATGGCGTGTTCAATTCACATCTCCTTTTAACACTGTTTCAGCATCAATGAAATTTTCAGGCACATTGATATTAAAAAATGGGTCTACGCCATTTTCGTCATTAGCGAAATTAACATGTTCAGTTTTATAGCGCGCCGTCCAGCGGTCAACTTTACGCATGTCTTCATCAATCATCGCTTGGTGCAATTCTTTTTTCAAAGCCACAGGCCATAATGCAAATACCGGATGGGTGCGCCCATTGGATAGAGCACACGCCATGTCTGCGTTTTTAGAGCGAATTTGGCCCAATAACCGTTCCACAAGATCAACTGGGAAAAAGGGTGCGTCGGTCGCAAATGTAGCTAACCACTGACAATCGGCATGATGTTCAGCCATCCATTCAAGCCCGGTTAACACACCGGCTAACGGTCCGGCATAGCCATCAATAACATCGCCAATAACAGGCAAATCATAAGCGCTAAACCGTGCGGCGTCACCATTGGCATTAATGATTAAATGATCGACTTGTATCATAGCCCGGTCTATTGCGTAGGATAATAACGGGCGCCCGGCGAGTTCCATCAAGGCTTTATCGCCGCCGCCCAAGCGACGCGACAACCCACCAGCTAAAATCAAACCGCAGATATTTTCAGGTTTCATTGATAACCCCCTTTGCGGTTGTTGTCTTTCGGCGTATTCGGTAATTCGTCGGGCATAATATCAAATTCAATGCGCCCATCACCGGATAACGCCATAAACCGTTTGCCGCGCGCCCGACCGATTAACGTCATGCCGATCTGCCGCGCCAACTGTACACCCCACGCCGTAAAACCAGACCGTGAGACCAAAATCGGGATCCCCATTTGTACGGTTTTAATGACCATTTCGCTGGTCAATCGCCCTGTTGTATAAAATATTTTATCATCGCCACGAATATTGTTCATGAACATGTAGCCAGCGATTTTATCAACGGCGTTATGACGGCCGACGTCTTCCATATATATTAACGGACGGTCGTCTTGGCATAACACACAGCCATGAATGGCCCCGGCCCCCAAATACAAACTGGGAACGGTGTTGATTTTGTGTGTTAACGCATATAACCACGATGTTTTAACAATAGCATTCTCGGGCAAGGTGACCGTATCAAATTTTTCCATCATATCGCCGAATTGGGTTCCTTGGGCACACCCGGATGTCAGCGTTTTTTTGGTTAGTTTATCTTCGAAATCAGTTTCAGAGGTAGTCCGTACGACCACCGTTTCGATGTCTTCTTCATAATCAATCGATGTAATTTCATCATCACCAGAAATCATATTTTGATTGACCAGATAACCCACAGCTAAATAGTCAGGGTAATCACAAATAGTCATCATCGTGACGATTTCCCGGGCATTTAAAAACAACGTTAATGGTCTTTCAACGGTCACCGAGGTTTCTATTTTTTGACCTAACTGGTCAACACCTTTGAGGCGTTCAGTCAATTTTGGATGGTCCGGATCGGGTATCAAATGGTATTCATTTAATGGGAACGTAGAAGGTGTCATGGTTTGCATTACCTAGCTTAAGATAAAATCTAACCATGACTATGATCGTCTTTGTTGGTCAATTCAAGGGACAGATTAACTACGAATTTGCACCAAGAATTTAGCCACTTCGGAGCTTAAAATATTAGATTGCTCTGACAATTCACCGGCAGCCGATAAAATTTCCCCCGCCGCGGCCCCGGTTTCACCGGCGGCTTGGGTGACGCTTGTAATATTGGCTGTGACTTCACCCGTGCCCATGGCGGCTTGTTCCACATTGCGGGCGATTTCCTGTGTTGCGGCGGATTGTTCATCAACGGCTGTTGATACGGTTGCTGTATTTTCACTAACCACGCTGATGCTCGATGCGATGTCTTCTATCGACGCTGCAGCTTGGCCCGTCACCGATTGAATGGTGGCGATTTGTTGACCAATTTCTTCGGTGGCTTTGGCCGTTTGGTTGGCTAAGTTTTTAACTTCCGATGCGACAACCGCAAAACCTTTACCAGCGTCACCGGCGCGGGCGGCTTCGATGGTGGCGTTTAATGCCAACAAATTAGTTTGTTCGGCGATATCTGTAATCATCGATATCACTTCGCCGATGCGTTCTGCGGACGTGACCAATTCCTGAACCGTGCTTTTTGAATGGTCGGCTTTTTCAACGGCATCGTTACTCGCCGCCAGAGACCCTTCGACTTGGCGTTTAATTTCGTTAATCGAACTGGATAATTCTTCGGCGGCCGATGCCACCGTTTGCACATTGGTTGATGCTTCTTCGGATGCGGCAGCGACATTATTAGCTTGAGAATTGGTTTGATCCGCCGTTGCCGCCATGGAACTAGCGGAGGCTTGCATTTGGGTGGCGGCCGCTGATACGGCTTCGACCACGTGACCAATGTGTTCCTCGAAATCATCGGCCATAGCATGCATTGCATCGCGTTTTTCTCGTACTGCGCGTTTTTCATTTTTTATTTGTTGTTCTTTTAATCTTTCTACTTCGATAGCGTTGTCTTTAAACACTTGAACTGTGGCCGCCATACCACCGATTTCATCATGCCGATCACGGGACGGAATTTCGGTTTCCAAATCATTACCGGCGAGTTGTTCCATGGCCCCTGTCATGCCGACAATGGGACGTGAAATGCTGCGGGCCATATACCAACCAATAGCGGTAATGAGCACGGCACCAATAGCACCAATGATCAAAACCGTATTAATTAATGTATATTCTGATGCCAATGCTTCGGCTTGTTCAATTTCAGCAAGCAACCCCCACGTCGTATCACCAACTTTAACCGGCGTATAAGCCGATAATACCGATTTTCCATTATAGTCATGGACGATTTTTTGGTCTGTATTTCCTGCCAGAACATCGCGAGTTGCTTCGGTATCCACCATGCCTTTTTCCGGGTTGGAAAAAGAAGCTTTCACCGTACGATTTTCAGAATCCAGAAAACTGTCCGACCGCATCAGTTTATCTTGGCCCACCAAATAGGTTTCGCCGGTTTCGCCCATGCCGTCACGTTGTTTCATAATATCGTTAATGGCACCGATGGATAACCGTAATGCGACGATTAATTCAACATCGCCGGTGCGTTTATTAACTACAGGTTTGGCAATAAATCCCGCCGGATCACCGTTACTAGGTGCATAAGGTGCGATATCGGCAACACCTATTTTTTTAGTTTTTAAAACCCGCTGTGTCAATTGACCAAGGCCAGATGTTTTGTATTTACCCGTTATCATATTGGTTTCGAAATCGGCTTCGCGGGTGACAGAATAAAAAACAAAGCCATCCGGGTTCATTAAAAGTAGATCGTAATAGCCATATTTTTCAATGTATTGCGTATAGAAATCTTTTCTACGGCCTTTTTCTTTGGGAACAAAAGCTTCGGCCACATCGATTTCCGCCATCAATGCCCATGCGCGACTGCCAAATTTAACCGGCGTATAGGCCGATATCACCGGGTCACCGTTGTAATCGAGGAGCACTTTGGCACCTTTGGTTCCGCCTAAAGCTTTGCGGGTGGCTGCCGTATCAACGCTGCCTTTATCCGGGTTACGGAACGACGCCGATACGGTGCGGTTTTTTGAGTCTAAATAACTATCCGACCGCATTAAATTATCCGAACCAACCAGATATGTTTCACCGGTTTTACCAAGCCCTTCTCGTTCCGACATAATGGCCGATATTTTATCCAACGGCATTTGGAAAATCAGCACACCTGTGGTTTTCCCATTATCGACAATCGGGGATGCGATAAAACTAGCCGGTGCACTATAGGACGGTACATATTGTTTGAAATCAACCAGTGTTGGTTTTTTCGCCTTCCCTTTACTTGGGTCAAATTTACGGGCTTTTTTAAATGCTTTGGCAAAATTTGTATCGGCCCACGGCCCGTCCAACAATGATGTATTATAATCCAATTCTTTGAACACAGAATAAACGATGCGACCGGATTGAGCATCCACCAAAAAAATGTCATAGTAGCTGAATTTTTCAAGATATTTGCGGAGGATCGGATGAACTTTACCATGGATCCGGCTATACGCTGAATTGTCATCGGCTTTATCAAGTTTATGTTTTTCACCCAATGGGTTTTTATTTTTTTGAATATAATAATATTGCAAGGCAACAGCATTATCGCTGAGTTTTGTCATAATGGCGTCAACATCAGGCTTCGCGCCATTTTGTTTGACGTATTCAACACCAAACTGTCCTTCGTAATAAGTGCGTAATTCAGCCCGCATGGTGACCAATTTGGCCGCATCAATATCATTGTCGCCCATGAACCGGGTTTCCGCATAAGCAAACCCACGCATGGCATCAATGATCATTTGATTGTCGGACAATGTATTCACTTGATCTGTGATGGTTTGAATATAACTTTCAATGGCATTTTTTTTAATCTGCCGTACGGCGGTTAATTTATTGATGGCTTCGGTGCGAAACGCGCCAACCATATCAACCAAAACATCTGTATCGGCTTCGCGTTTTTTAAAAAACCGTTCAATTTGTGATTTTTTAACTTCCCGCAGGCTTTCCAATTGGCTGTAGGCTTGTTTTTCAATGGCTGCAACCGACAAATTAATGGATTGCAATCCAATAATAGCAAATGGCACCAATCCTACGAGGACAAAACTGATAATTAATTTTGCTGAAATTTTCAGATTAAACATGTGTCACTCCAAGCTTACATTCAGAAGTAAAAATATAAAAAGTTAAATACTGAAAGATAAATTTGAAACGGTCATGTTCAATAAATAGCACTTATAATCAATGACAAAGACAAAACATTTGCAGCACTTACGAAATTGCAACCAGACGCTACAATATTCAAAAACGTGATACAAGCAACATTTTATGAATGTAAAAACGTCTACATCCAGGTAAATGATAAGACTAATAATCATTATTATTTAGAAAATTATTTTTATTACATAAATGGGATTATTTCGGGACCCAAAGACAGTTAATTATCCGTTATGCGCGTATAGATTTGTTTCAGGAACAGGAAAAAGGATGAAGGAAGTGTGGTGCATTTTCAAATCCTTTTGACGCATTTGGTGAGCAAAGATATCGCGCCCTTACGGGTATAAAAAACATGGGATTTTCCGGTATAAAGCATCTTTCAATAGGGTATATATGTCCTTCGTCAGCTTCATTTGGCTAAATCCCTTGCTTTGTCAAACAGAATTGCATAAATGGCCAAAGATATTGAATGAGTCTGGGCCCTAGCTTGTCGTGCAAAATATGTTGGCTTTTTTTTAGCGAGGTCATACCCGCATCAACCGACGCTTGTTATTATTTAATGGCCTGAGTAAAATCAACATCGCATTTTTATTTCATCATAACAAAACGACTTGAGTTGTCATCCATGCCTATACCGCGCAAATTTTTTGAGACATATTATTAATGAATGATTTTGCAGACGCATTCAGGCTTGCCCGTGACATGCTGATTAATTTTGATGCCGGGCTTATTGAAATTGTCAGCTTGTCATTACAGGTCAGTTTAGCAGCCGTTGTCGTCGCCTCAATCATCGGTTTACCATTAGGCGCGGCGGTCGCCTTATTTCGTTTCCCCGGACGCACAGTTATCATTGTTTTACTCAACGCGTTCATGGGCTTGCCGCCGGTGGTCGTCGGGTTACTGGTGTACCTGATTTTATCCCGCGCCGGACCATTGGGGGTATTCGGATTGTTGTTCACCCCCGAAGCCATGATCATTGCACAAGTGCTGCTCATCACCCCGATTATTGCGGCCCTAACCCGCCAGGTGATCGCTGATTTATGGCAAGAATTTGAAGAACAGTTACGCTCATTAGGGGCTGGTCCGCTGCGCGCACTACCTACATTATTATGGGATGGGCGGTTTAGTTTAACCACGGTCATCTTGGCCGGATTTGGCCGCGCCAGCGCCGAAGTCGGGGCGGTTATGATCGTCGGCGGCAACATTGATCATGTCAGCCGCGTGATGACCACATCGATTGCATTAGAAGTATCAAAAGGTAATTTGGCTCTTGCCTTGGCCTTGGGCATTGTGTTGCTAACGTTGTCCACCAGCATCAATGGCGCGGCCTTTATCATCGGCGATAAAAATAGAAAGCATCACGTCCGATGAATAACGATATACCCCGCCCCAGCATTTTACCGTTAAAGCTCGACAACATCGAATTTAAAGCCGACGGCGTGCGTTTGATCAAAGATTTCACTTGCACATTTGACCAAGGCCCGCGTTCCGTGATCATTGGGCCCAACGGTGCCGGAAAAAGTTTACTATTGCGCCTGTGCCACGGTTTAATCAAACCCAGCAATGGCCAGATAACGTGGTCACTTGATCCACAAAAAAAACAGGCCATGGTGTTTCAACGTCCGGTGATGCTTAGCCGTTCCGTTGCCGCCAACATTGATTATGCGTTAAAATTACATGACCGACCGCGGCGTGAGCGGGCGGATATTATTGACGATGTATTATCGCAAACAGGGCTTAGGCGGTTGGCCAAAAAACCGGCTCGGGTTTTATCATTTGGTGAACAGCAAAAACTAGCTCTGGCACGGGCATGGGCGCTTAAACCCGACGTGTTGTTTTTGGACGAACCGACAGCAAGTCTAGACCCGTCAGCCACCCATTCTGTAGAACAAATTATCAACGCTATTCACGCGCAAGGTACACGCATCATTATGACCACTCACGATTTGGGCCAAGCCAAACGCATAGCCGACGAAGTGTTATTTATTCACCGAGGGCGGTTATTGGAAAAAGCATTGGCAAAACAATTTTTCGAACAGCCAAAAAATGATTTGGCCGAAGCTTTTGTTAACGGTGATTTGTTATGGTGGCGGTTGGGTAAAGACAACCAAGGCCCCGATAGTAAACGTCGTCCTAAGCCAAACTAATTGTAGATCACACGCCTTCGACTAAAAGCAACCGTCCGCTGGATGCTTGCTGACGGATGGCTTTAGGGCCTTGATACGCTTGGGAATTATACCACGTGCGCGCATCGTCCATATTGCTAAATCGGATGATGACAACCCGTGGATGAGCGTCACCTTCCAAAATTTCCATGTCACCGCCACGGGCCAAATATTCTGCGTCAAAGCCCGCCAATGTGGACGGTACCTGACGTTTATAGTCTTCGTAAACATCGCCGTCTGTAACATCAATATTGGCAATAATATAAGCGGCCATTTTTTGCCCCCCTCTATCTGAGACTGGACAAATTAACGATCAACGCGTCATTTTTTTTACGAATGGCGGTGGCGATTTTATGGGCTTCGTCCTGATCGGCTTCAGGGCAATTTAATGTGGCATCAACGGCCCGGTGTTGGCCTTCTAATAACGATTTAATCACCGCTTGTTCGATGATCCTTTCTACTTGTGCCGCTTGTTCATCAGTCAAAGGCGTGTTCAAAACTTTGTTCACGCCTTTGGTTGCGTCTTTGGCAATCGTTTTTAAATTTTTCATCAGGCTCCCCGCCATTAAATTTAATATAAATACTTTATACTCTGTCTCTGCTTTGGCGTCCATAGGCATTAAGAAGCTGTTTTCAATAATTTGATTGGCGGCCATTTGAAAATGAAGTGCATATCCGTTCCGCATGATTTATAAATCATCAAACGTTATATATTAAATAATAAAACAATATGGAAGCCCACCAGCTTATGACCCGTTCAACACCTATTCAGCCTGAAACTATTTTAGTTTGTTCATGTGATGACAGCATGCAAGTCGACAGCAAAGCGCTCAACCAATTTTGCCCGAACAGCACCGTCACTGGATACCGCAATTTGTGCCGTGGGCAATTAGCTGATTTCGAGGCCCAAGTAAAACAACATGGCAACGTCATGGTCGCCTGCACCCAAGAAACACCGCTGTTTTTAGAAGCCATCGATGAATTAGGCATGGATGGCGTTGACGTGCGGTTCGTTAACATCCGGGAATTGGCCGGATGGAGCAAAGACAAAAATAGCAAAAATTTAACCGCGAAAATGGCCGCGCTGATAGAAGAAACCCGCCTTGACATTCAACCGACCCCATCCGTATCCATGAAATCCGACGGCGTTGTCTTAATCATCGGCCGAGACGAAGCAACCATCGATTACGCCAAACAATTAGCCTCCCGCTTGGATGTCACTGTGGTATTAGAAAGCGCCGGAAACATCACCATGCCAAACGTCATGACGATGCCGGTGTTTTTTGGAAAAGACCCTGTTGCCACCGGCCATTTAGGGAAATTCAGTGTCACGTTTAAAACGTCCGCTGCGTATCAACCATCGGCCAAAAACTATTTTCAGTTTGATAACATTGAACAAAACAGTGTTTTTGATTGTGATTTGATCCTTGATCTGCGCGGCCAAACACCACTGTTCACATCACCCAAAACCCGGGACGGCTATTTTAATCCTGAACCAAACAATCCGGCATCGGTCATGAAAGACTTGTTCGAATTAACCGACTTGGTCGGCGAGTTTGAAAAACCGCGTTATGTCGATTACCAATCGTCATTGTGCGCCCACGGCAAAAGCGGCATTACCGGATGCACATTATGTATTGATAACTGTTCAACGGGGGCTGTTATTGATGATGGGGAAAAAGTAAAATTTGATGCCTATATTTGTGCCGGATGTGGCAGTTGCGCCAGTGTGTGCCCAACAGGTGCCGCGCATTTTGATATGCCGGCTGCCGACACGCAAACATTACGTCTGAAAACTTTATTGGGAACGTACACTACAAGCGGCGGTAAAAACCCTTCGCTGGTTTTGGTTGATCAAGATTACGGGCAAAACATGATCCACACCATGGCCCGATTTACAGATGGATTGGCGGCTAACGTTATTCCGTTCACCGTTAATCAAGTCACCCAAGTCGGACTGGATTTTTTCCTTTCCGCCCAAGCTTACGGTGCGGAACACGTATTTGTTATCTTGCCGCCTGAAAAACAACATGACCGAGCAGCACTGGAAACACAAACAGAATTGGCCGATACAATATATGCGGCATTGGGTTATGGAGGCGCACGCATTCATATCATTGATGAAACCGATCCTGAAAAAGTGATGGACATCCTGCGCCAACCCTTTGACGGCCCCGCTATGCCCGCATCGGTGTTTTCAAGTCGTGGACGCAAACGATCCGTGATGAATGCGGCTCTGAACCAATTGCATAAAAACGCGCCGTCGCCTGTGGATGTGATCCCGTTGAATCAAGGCGCGCCTTTTGGCACGTTGAATTTTAATGTGGAAAAATGCACGCTGTGTTTAGCCTGTGTCGGTAGTTGTCCAACAGGCGCGTTAAAAGACAATCAAGACGCGCCGCAACTTTCATTTATTGAAGACGCCTGTGTGCAATGCGGGATTTGCAAGAACACCTGTCCTGAAAAAATTATTGCGCTTGAACCGCGTATCAGCTTTAAAGATGAAAGCCGGGAAGCCATCATCATTAAACGTGAAGAACCGTTTCATTGCACGGAATGTGGCACTGCGTTTGGCACACAATCGACCATTGAAAATATGATCGAAAAACTATCGGGCCACGCCATGTTCCAAAATCCGGAACAGTTGGCACGTTTGAAAATGTGTCCGGATTGCCGCGTTGTATCCCTAGCCAATGAAGAAGATCAACCGATGGCTTATGGCGATGCTCCAAAAGTGCGCACCACTGATGATTATCTGCGTGAACGCGAAGAATTGCGTCAATTGGCAGCGGCCGACATGAAAGCCAAAGGATTGGACAAACCCCATTAACAATACCCACATCAACATAATGGGCGACAAAACCACGGTCCCCTGTATAGAATGACTAAACGCTTTAAATTGACACTTTAAAATGACGACGGTGACCATGATGCAAACGAATTTAATTGATCCTTTTGGCCGACACGTAAAATATCTGCGGGTTTCGGTGACCGACCGATGTGATTTTCGCTGTTCATACTGCATGTCCGAAAACATGACTTTTTTACCAAAAAAAGACGTCCTGACATTAGAAGAGCTGGACAGGTTATGTTCAACGTTCGTTGAAAAAGGCGTGCGTAAACTACGTTTAACAGGTGGCGAGCCTTTGGTGCGGCGCAATATTATGTCGTTGATCACATCATTAGGGCGGCATTTGGACAGTGGTAAACTCGATGAATTAACGCTGACCACCAATGGCAGCCAACTATCGCGTTTTGCCAAAGATTTGGTAACAGCAGGTGTTAAACGCATCAATGTATCACTCGACACATTGGATGCTGATAAATTTAAAACCATCACCCGCTGGGGTAAATTAGATAAAGTTGTGGACGGTATTAAAGCCGCGCGTGACGCCGGGTTGTCGGTGAAAATTAATACGGTGGCGTTAAAAAACTTTAACGACCTTGAATTCGACGGTTTGATCCGTTGGGCCGGGGATATGGAATGCGACATAACATTCATCGAAGTCATGCCCTTGGGTGAAACAGGATTTGACCGCGTGACCCAGTATTTACCTTTATCCGAAGTCCGTAAAAATCTAGCAAAAAATTGGACACTATCGGATATCCCGTTGGATACGGGCGGCCCGGCACGGTATGTCTCGGTCGGCGAGACAGGCCGTAAAATCGGGTTTATTCAACCCCACACCCATAATTTCTGTGAAAGTTGTAACCGTGTACGGTTGACATGCACAGGCACTTTATACATGTGTTTGGGACAAGACGACGCGGCTGATTTGCGCACCCCGTTGCGGGCATCCGAAGGCAATGACTTATTATCTGACGCCATTGATGCAGCCATTGACCGCAAACCCAAAGGCCATGACTTTATCATTGACCGCGATCACAATTCCAGCGTATCACGACATATGAGTGTAACTGGCGGGTAAAACACCCGAGGTTACTGTTCTATTTTTTGGGATTCAGGTTGAAATCATATGAGCGATCCACGCATTGCCATCACCGCCAGCAACAACCCCGAAGCCCAACGTGCACGCGAGCGATTGTTAAAACGGTACCGTACCGTTGACCCTGAAAACGCTGACATCATTGTCGCCCTTGGTGGGGACGGGTTTATGTTGGAAAGCCTGCATGCCAATATTGATAACATGACAGCAATTTATGGCATGAACCAAGGCTCCGTCGGGTTTTTGATGAATACCTATAACGAAGACAATCTGTCTGATCGTCTGGCGGATGCCGAAACCAGCACCGTGCATCCATTGATGATGACGACCTGGGATACCTGTGATGTCAGGCAGAAAGCCTTTGCCATTAATGAAGTTTCATTATTCCGGGAAACCCGGTTCGCGGCAAAAATCGCCATAACAATAGACGGCGTTGAACGGTTAAAAGAGCTTATCTGTGACGGCATTCTGGTATCCACCCCGCCCGGTAGCACGGCCTATAATCTGTCTGCCCATGGTCCGATTATTCCATTAGGATCGTCCGTATTGGCCATGACCCCTATCAGCCCGTTCCGCCCCAGACGTTGGCGCGGTGCGTTATTGCCCGACAATGTAGATATTGAATTCAAAGTCATCGATCCCGGTTTGCGCCCTGTCAGTGCGACAGCCGATTTCACCGAAATCAGAGGTGTCAGAAAAGTCACCGTCCGCGAAGACAAAAATATCTCGTTAAAGTTGATGTTTGACCCTGGCCACAATCTTGATGAACGCATAGTCAAAGAACAGTTTGAACCTTGATACAGTCTGATTGGTCAAAAATTCTGATCACCTTGGCCGTGGGGGCGCTAAGTGGATGGGCATTTACATTCATGCAAGTGCCATTGGCATGGTTAATCGGGGCGATGATTGTCACCACTGTGCTCGCGTTATCCGGTATTCCGGTTCATGCATCGACCAATTTACGCACCGCCGTGATCCCGGTTTTAGGCATAATGCTCGGCTCGGCTTTCACCCCTGAAACATTATCACAGTTTTCAAATTGGGTTGTCAGTTTGACCACATTGATCTTGTTTATTTGCGCCATCATGGCCATTGTCGGTGTGTTTTTTTACAAATCTTTTGGTATGGGTCCGGTGACCGCCTATTTTGCATCGGCCCCCGGTGGATTGGTGACCATGGCGATTATGGGCCAACATTATGGCGGTGATGACCGCGCCATTACATTGGTCCATTCAATCCGGATTTTATTGACGGTGCTGATCATCCCCATATCATTTCGGCTGTTTGCTGGATATCAACCGGATAGCAGTAGCGGCCTACAACTCGCTGCGAACATTGGATTATATGACGCAGGTATTTTAATTTCATCAGCCCTTGTCGGCTATGGCGTGGCAAAAGTGTTGCGTATTCCATCGGCCAATTTAGTCGGACCGATGTTGGCATCGGCGTTGGTTCATGGCCTTGGGTGGACCACATCGGCCCCGCCTGTTGCTTTGATCAATGTCGCCCAAGTGGTGATCGGCATCGGCGTTGGTGTGCGTTTTGCTGGCGTTTCCATTCAAAAAGTCGCCCGCACTTTAAAAGCCGGTGCCCTGTCCACATTATTGATGATTGTTTTAGCCGCCGCCATATCAATACTGTTAGCAAAAATAACCGGACTACCATTCGCCGCATTGATGTTGGCTTTTGCCCCCGGTGGCTTGGCGGAAATGGCGCTCGTTAGTCTTGCCATGGGCATTGATACGGCGTTTGTTTCAACCCACCATTTGGTGCGCGTGCTGTTCATGATCTTTTTCGCACCCGTCGTCTTTGCTGCTATAAAACGGTTTTTGCCAACACAAAATAAATCATAAACCCAATTTAAATGATAAATTTGCTATCATTTTGCATTTTATCCACATAGATTACTACTAACTTGGAATCAAAACTAAAAGGACATGACCGTGTTAATACGTTTTGGCGCACAAAACCATCTATCCATCCATGATCGACAAGAATTATCCATGGTCGCAACGTCATTAAAAGACCGCGAAGACGGCCTGATTGAATACAAAAATAAATCGAAGCAAAAACTGCTTCCGGCAGCCATCATCTATGGCGCCAATGCTTCGGGAAAAAGCAATCTGATTGCTGCATTTCGGTCTATGTGGTCAATGGTGCTTTATTCACATAGCAAAGGCGAACCCGGTGGTGGTGTCCCGATTAATACTTTTGCGTTGAATTCAAAATCAACAACTGAACCCACCATTTTTGACTGTGATTTCATCATTGACGGGGTTCGTTATCACTATGGCTTCGAAGCCACCGAAGACGCTTTTACATCAGAATGGTTATATTCTTATCCAGCAGGGACCCAACGTAAACTTTTTGAACGATCCGGCCCCATGCCAGAAGACGTTTCATTTGGCAGTTATTTAACTGGCAAGAAAAAAGACATTGCAGCCTTGATGCGTCCGAACAGTTTATTCTTGTCAACCGCCATGCAAAACAATCACCAGGAATTATTTAAAGTTGGTACATTTTTTACATCGCTATCTTTTTATGATTCAATTTCTACCAAAGGCCGAGAAATTGAATCACAATTCTTCGAAAAAGATCTTGATGGTCGTGTTTTTGACTTTTTAGAAAAAATCGGCACGGGTGTCGTTGGTCACCGCAAAACAGAACGTGAAGTTCCCGAAGAAGAAAAAGCGTTCATACTAGGGTTAGGCTCATTATTAAGAAACACTCAAGGATACACTAATATACCTGAACTCACATTTGACGAATTAGGTAAAAAAACATCCATAGAACTTGCGCATATTAACAGTGATGGCGAAAAAATATATTTCAAACTTGACCGGGAAAGTGCGGGCACGCGAAGACTTTTACTGATGTTGGGCACTATTTACCGTTCTCTTGACCAAGGCGTTCCGCTAATTATTGATGAACTGGATGCCAGCCTTCATACCCAAGCCTGTGAAGCATTGGTTGCATTATTTACAAACTCAACGACCAACCCCAACGGTGCGCAGCTAATTGCAACAACCCATGATACCAACCTGATGATTTCAAGCCATCTTCGCCGGGATGAAATTTGGTTTACCGAGAAAAAAACAGATGGGGCAACAGATTTATATCCATTGTCTGATATCACCACAAAAAAAGGCGATAACTTTGAAAAAGGTTATTTGCAAGGGCGCTACGGTGCTATTCCTTTTGCCAGTTCAATAGCCGAACTATTTAAGGAGGGCTAAATATTGAGCCGTGGGAAAAACCGAAAAATCCATCCGACAAATCGGGGCATAAACAAACGGCCACCCAAACAAAAATTTGTTCTTATTTCCGAAGGCAAAAATACGGAACCAGAGTATTTTGCGGCTGTAAAACGCCATTATTCCGGTGCGCTGATTGATTTTATTTTTTTAAAAGGTGCCGGTGTTCCAAAAAAAATAACAGAAACAGCCATGTCAGAATCACTAAAACGCGGCCTTTCCAAAGGAAGTCGAAAGAAAAAAGATTCATATGAACTGAACGACCAAGTCTGGGCCGTTTTTGATCGCGATACCCACCCTGAATTCAATCAACCCATTCAAAAGTGCAAAGGAAACGGTATTGGCGTTGCCTATTCCAATCCATGTTTTGAACTGTGGTTAATTTTACATTTTGAAAATTTTGAAAAACCTGACGACCATCATGCTGTTCAAAAACATCTGGAAACGCTTTGCTCTGATTATGATCGCAAAAAAAGTAAAACAACCGATTGTGGTGTTTTGATGGATAAACTTGAAGATGCCGAACAGCGAGCTGAAAAACAGTTAAAGAATAGAAAAAAAGAAGGTGCCCCGTTCGGACCTCCGTCAACAACGGTGTTCGAATTAACACGTGCTATCCGAGACGCCGCAGAGATAAGCTGGAAGCGTTAATCATAGTCATCAACCCGGACTCGGTTTTTTTAACCGCACCACGTTTTTTTTAAAAAACCATAACCTAATCCGTTTTTAAAAACCGGGGCATATCACAACTTTCATGCAGCACCCGGACAATACGAATATAATCATCATGAATTCGGTAAAAAATGATGTGGTGTTGATAAATCAGTGAACGTAAATCGTGTCTGATGTTTGATTTCCGGTTTCTGTTTACCTATTTCAAGGTAGCAAACCAACCTTTTCAAACCTGTCTCTATACCCTTTAGATATAGAATAGTGCAATCTCGGCCACACACCGTTTGATTTTATAACACAACAGCTTCGATATATTTTACTGGTTTGAGTTGCTATCTATGTTAAAATGAACAGATCGTCATTCCGATCATTATTTATACGGTTCCAGTGTACCATTAACCCGCCGAATTAAGTAAATACTTGTTGACGAAATATACAATTTTCAGGAGCCCCTAGTGAAAAAAATACGTGTTTCACAGACGCATAGAAAAGACCCCCTATCTGATTTGGGCACGCTCAGTCACATTGGGAAAATTGCAACCAAAAATGCGCGCAACCGTGCCTTTAAAAATGGGGCCAGCGTCACTGTCGCCAAATCGGGCAACATTTACCGACTTCATGCGGATGGCAAAAAAGAACTGCTCAAAAAAATCGACAAATCGCAACAAATTCCCCGCCTTGAAGATGAACTGTGCCAAGATTAAGATTGATTGCAGGTCCAAACGGGTCAGGTAAAACGACCCTTACAAATCAGCTTCGGCAAGCTTATGACGTTCCTTTGGGACAATATACTAATCCGGATGAAATCGAAGAATCGTTGCTTGATATAATTTCGAATCCCATTGAACGCTCTAAAGCTGCGCAAAAAATTTCAAAAGACTTACGCGAAAAATGGTTATCTCAAAACATTTCCCATAGCTATGAATCTGTTATGAGCCATAAAAGCCATCTGGATTATGTCAAACGTGCGAATGATACAGGGTTTAAAACATACCTTTATTATGTCTGCATTTCATATCCTGAAATTAATGTAGATCGCGTCGAAGAAAGAGTTCAATCCGGTGGGCACCCTGTCCCAAAAGACAAAATACTCAGTCGTTATAAACGCAGCCTAAAACAATTATTTGAAATGGCATGTTTATGTCACCGGGTCTATTTTTTTGATAACACAAATACTTTGGCTCCCTTTGCCGAAATTAATATTAATGGCAAACTCGACATCAATGCTGATCGGTACGATCGGCTTCAACCTATATGGTTTCATGAACACGTTTTCAAAAAATGGGATCACTCCAAAATAAGGATCATGACTTCCTGAGCCTATCGTTGTTTTTCAGCTCTGGACTATTTCAATCATCAAATTTTGAAACCCGGCCGCGGTTTTTTTTAACCGAACCGCGTTTTGTTTTACTGTCCACCCGCTTGGCTTTGGCATTGCGGCTGGGTTTTGTCGGACGGCGGTATTTAGGAGCCGTGGCCGCATCTTTAATCATTTCCGTTAACCGTTTTATGGCATCCGCGCGGTTTAATTCCTGTGTACGGAATTGATTGGCGGTCAAAACAATCACACCGTCTTTGGTCATACGCCGCCCGGCCAAAATTTTAAGCCGCAAAAAAACGGTATCGTTGATGGCAGCACTTTGTTTGGCATTAAATCGCAACTGCACCGCACTTTCGGTTTTATTGACTTTTTGCCCACCGGGGCCTGATGCCCGCATGAATGTTTCTTGGATTTCGTGATCATGGATATGAATGCTGGACGTAATTTCGATCATAACTTTTCCGAATTTATTTCAAGCCACCCGGCAAATTGTTGTTCCCTCACCAAGCCACCCGCCAACGCCATAAAGATATCAAAACAATCTTCATCACTGGCATACAATTGATGGCCGTTCAGCGTCAAAAATAATTCTGCAACCACCAAAGCCGTGCGTTTATTACCATCAACAAACGGATGATTGTTAATTAATCCATAGCCATAAGACGCCGCAAACACAGGTATATTTATATCGTCATAATGAGCACGGTTAAGCGGGCGAAACAAAGCTGATTGGAGCAATCCGCCATCACGAAGCCCTGATCCGCCGCCGTGTTCGGCCATTTGTTCGTTATGAATAGCGACAACGACTTTATCATCAACCCAAATGACGGGCATTATTTAGCCAATTCGCGCAATGCAGAACGGCGTTTTTTCATGATTTCACGGGCGGCTTCGACTTGCCCCACAAAATCAGGACCATAGGGCGTTAACTCAATGCCACCGGGTGTTTCCACAACAAACAATTGATCGCCTTTATTGGCATCAAGTTTCGAGAGAATTTCTTTGGGTAAAATCACGCCCGTGGAATTGCCAATGGCTTTTAATTTTAAGGCCGTCATTTTGAACCTCCATCACTGCATTGGATAAAATATTACATTTGTTATAACAAAATGCAATTGTCACACATCAACCCCCACCGCATCCGCCACGTTTTCAAATCCGTCTGCGGCCAACAGATCGGACAAACCACGGGCGATGTCACCGGCAATGGATGGCCCTTGATAAACCATGGCACTGTAAAGCTGGACCAATGTGGCACCGCTGCGGATTTTTTGATAAGCGTCTTCGGCCGATGATACACCGCCAACACCGATCAACAGTAATTTTCCGTTTGTTCGTTTATAAAAATCTTTGAGCACGTCCGTTGACAGGGTCATTAATGGTCGCCCGCTTAGTCCGCCCGTTTCATGTGATTGCTCATCCATCATACCTTTGGGCCGGGTGACCGTCGTGTTCGATACGATCAATCCGTCAATGGCGCATTCCATGGCGACGTCAGCAATATCTTGTTTGTCTTGGTCCGTTAAATCCGGAGCCACTTTTAACAACAATGGAATTTTTTTACCCGCCGGGACATTGGTTAGTGCCGATTTTACCGCCGCCAATAATTTAAGCAATTGATCCCGGCCTTGTAAATCACGAAGCCCCGGCGTATTCGGAGATGATACATTGATGACCATATAATCAGCAAAATTGGCCAACCGATTTATACCCAAGACATAATCATCAACGGCATTTTCCGTGGTTTTATTTTTACCCAGATTAACGCCGACAATGCCTTCACGGTTATGTAAACGCGGTGCTAAATTCCCCGCCACCACGTCCATACCAGCATTATTAAAACCCATACGGTTTATGACAGCTTGGTCACGGGCCAACCGGAAAAGCCTTGGTTTATCATTGCCCGGTTGCGCCTTCGGCGTGACACTACCGATTTCGGTGAAAGCAAAACCTTGGCTCAACATGGCATCATAGACATCGGCGTTTTTATCAAATCCGGCGGCTAAACCAATGGGATGATAAAAATCCATACCCAACACCGATTGTTTTAACCGCGGATCATTTATCAATTTATGTTTTGGCATCAAACCTAATTTTAATACCGCCACAGCCAAGCCATGAGCCTGTTCCGCATCGACTTTAAATAATACAGGTTTAATCAGCTGGTAAAGCCAACTCATTTAAGATCATCCGGGAAAATGTGAACGCCGCGGTCATCCAGATTAAGCGCTTCGGTTTTCATTACTTGGGCAACCAAAAGCGGGCCATATAAATGCGGGAACAATGCCCCGCCTCGGGATGTTTCCCATTTTAAATCGTCACCCAACACATCGGCATCGACGGTTAATAAAACCAAATTGTTTTGGCCCGCCCGGTGTTTAGCTGCACTTTCTATGATTTGTTCTGCGTTCGAGAAATGCATAAACCCGTCGGCGATATCTTGGCTGGACCCTGGATAAACACCCACGTTCACCGCCGTTTGCCATTCGTCAAAACGGCACATATGATAAATAAATTTTGTTTTCATAAATGCCAATTTATCCGATGGCAAGGCAAACAAACAACACCTTTATATTAGGGCCCTAGGCAAGCAACATTTTCCCGGAAAGAAATTGTGGCCTCGGTTTCGGTACACGGATTTTCCGGTCATCGATTTCACCTAACCGCATCAAGGCATCGGTGGAGGTGCGTGGCCTTTGCTGGACATTATAATTAAGGCAACTGTCAACCAAATGACAAAAATCTTTTGGCACGGCAAGCCCCAGATTGCGCAATGGCGGTGACATTTTTTCAGGAAAGCGTCCCGTCAACGCCCGGTACGCCACAACCGCCAAGGCATATAGATCGGCACGACCATCGACGGTGCGGCTATTTATCCGTTGTTCAGGTGACGCGTAATGATCGCTGCCCATCCAGATTTTATCTTGGAAGCGTTCATCGTGAGGGTTTTTTAGCAAACCAAAATCGGCTAACGCTACGTCTCCACCCATGCGGTCATTTAAAAAAATATTGGACGGTTTAACATCGCGGTGGGCCATATCCATTTGGTGGATGGGAATTAACGCGTGCAACACTTCTTTGAAAACCTGTTTAACGCGTTTGTATTTCAAACAGATCGCCTGTTCTTGACAATGATCCTGCCCCGCATCGTCATGGCCCATTTCAAATGTCAAATTCCCGGCATAAAACGGCATCACCATATAAGGCCGCTTGTCTTCGCTTTTACCAAATTCAATAACGCTGACAATATTCGAATGATTAATGCTTGTTAAAAATTCGGCTTCGGCGACAAAGCGGTTTACCCGTCTATCGTCACATTTTTCCCGGCGCAATATTTTTATGGCAACAAGCCTTTCACCGTCTGCTATGTTTTTCGGTCGACCAAGAAAAATATCAGAATTTTCCGTAGATGTTAAATGTTGAATGATCTGATGTCCGCCGAACAAATTAAGGTCAAGATTTACCATTCGAGTTTTTCAACATTCTCAAAAGTCAGTTCTGATCCATCGGCAAGCGTAATCGATCCGGATGCTTCGGCATCGAACGTCAGGCCACCTTCTGTTTCGGTAAACCCGGCATCACCATCAACTTGCATGGTCCACCCACTGTCACCACCGGGGCCACCATCGACGCCTTGGACTTGCACCGTATCAGACCAGCCATTACCGCCATCGAAATAATCCGATCCGTCGCCAGCGCCAAAAACAAACAAATCATTGCCGTCGCCGCCAAAAGCATCGTCATTACCCGACCCACTGTCCAAGGTATCATCACCGGAACCACCGGATAATGTATCGTCACCGGCTCCTGATGAAATGGTGTCGCCACCATCCCCACCCAATACGGTTTCATCCACATCGCCGTCCGATGTGCTGTCATATGTTTGCCCTGTATCATCCAATTCGACAACGGATGCATCCGTACTATCGACATCGACGCCGGCCACGGCCGTTACTGAACTGGTGCTGCCGTCGTTTTCCGTGGCGGTTGACGTGACGGTGACTGCAAAATCGCCGCTGCCCGTAGGCACCGTAATGTTTAACCCACCCAATTGATCAGCGGTTAAATCGGCGGCCCCATCGGTGACTGTAATATCTTGGTCATTACCATCGGTATCGGTGTAGCTTAAACTCGCACCGTCTGGAATATCAGACAACGTGATGGATAATGTTTCTGATCCGTCAGTGTCAGATAATCCTGTATCTACCGACAATGGGTAGGTTGTTGTGGTATCGTCGTCACCGCTATCCATGAAATCTTGAACACCGCTATCATATAAATCGCTGACTTGATCAGGCGTCAATTGCTGATCAAAAATGGCAATGTCATCCATTTCGCCATCAAAGAAGTCTTTTAAATTATTGGCTGTATCGTCGCCACTGGACCATTGGTTGGCACCAAACGTCCACGGGTTATCGTTGCCTTCTAATCCACGGGTCCAATCGGGATCGGAAGCCACTTCTTCGCCATTTAAAAATATGGTTGCGCCTTCGTCACCCCAGGTGACCGTTACTTGGTTCCATTCATTTTCGCCGACATCGCCGCCTGAAATCGTGGTTTGGCCTTCGTCGCTATCGCCTTGCATACGCAATTGAATGGTATCATCGACTATGAACAATCCAAAATGACCACCGTCATCGTTACCGGATGAATCCGATGATGCCAATGTGCTCCTGTCTTCTGTTTCATCGGCATTAAACCAAATGGTTAATGATCCGTTAGATGGTTTCAGGCTAGGATCATTATCAACTTCGATATAATCTTGATCCTTGCTATGCGACCCGCCGCCTTTGAACCCGGCACCCGTACCAAATTGACCGTCGTCATTCATATCACGCAAATTATTATGCGGTGTGCCGTCGTTATCACCAACCGCATCGGTTAGTGTGGCGCTGCCGCTGGTTTCATCCAGTTGCCAATAGGATACAGGCGTGATGCCTGCGCTGTTTTCCACACCTTCACCAATGCTAAATGTTAATGTCGGTTCATCGGCTATGCCCGCAACATCGACATCTATGGTCGATGTGGTGCTGGATGTTTCACCGGTTAAACTTTCGGTTGATGAGGACGTCACCGTTAATGTGAAATCTTCGTTAGAATTTTCAGGCGGGGTTACGGTTAAATCCGTCAACTGATCAGGTGTTAAATCAGCTGACCCGTTTGTCACGGTAATTTCCTGATCACCAACCATCAATGTGGCCCCGTCCGGAATATCGGATAACGTGATCGATAAACTTTCTGATCCATCCGTATCCGTTAATGCAGATGTTATATCCAACGCAATCGCTGTGTCTTCATAACCAGATGCAGCCGTTACTGATAAACTTGGCGTGGCGGCTTCGGTATCGATGCTCATAGACAGGTTTTCAGTAACCGTCGACGTATCACCATCATTTTCCGTCGCTGTTGAAGTCACAGCCACCGTGTAATCGCCGTTGGATGTGGCCGGCACGGTAACGCTTAATCCTGTTAAATCACCGGCATCCAAAGACCACGATCCATCACTATGTTGTGTGCCCGCTGACAATGTTGCCCCGTCCGGCAACCCGTCCACGGAAATTGATAAACTTTCCGATCCGTCGGTGTCTGTTAATGCAGATGTTATATCCAATGCAAACGTCAACGAACTTTCGCCCAATGCAGATGTATCGTCCGGATTACTGCCCAGCAATTCACCCGCATCATATGAGGTGCCGCCAAATTGGAAATGTTCAACTTCAGATACGGTATCCGTGCCATCGCGGTCCGCAACCCGATCAATAACCGTGAACGAACCATCGGCATTTTCAGTAATAACGTATTGTTCACGTGGACCGGAATAAACAGCCGTATCGGAACCTTCGCCGCCTTCGATAATGTCATCACCTTCGCCACCGATGATCATGTCAGCGCCGCTGCCGCCATCAATGGTGTCGTCTCCGGCATCGCCCATCAACATATCTTCGTCGTTGCCGCCGTCGATGATGTCGTCACCATCGCCACCCGATACAACGTCTTCGTCGGAACCGGCATTAATGATATCATTGCCGTCGCTGCCTATAATACGTTCTTCGTCGCCGTCACCGGTTAAAGTGTCGCCCACCTGATCTGCCGTAATGACGGTATTGTTGCCTGATTGCCCGGCGTCACCAGACCAATCTATACGTTCAATACCATCAAACGACACTTCGGTTCCGTCAGCCATGGTAATGGTGCCTTCGGCATCTGATGAAAACGACATGTAATCGTTGTGCTGTTCATAACTACCCGATGTTAAATTGATGGTAAAATCATCGGGCCCGACAATGATGCCATCATCATTGGTGACAACAATGGTATCTGACGATCCGTCACCACCGTGAACCACATCATTACCTTGTCCGGCACCGACCATGAATACATCGTTGCCTGAACCACCGTCCAACACATCGTCTCCGGCTCCACCATCAAGGAAATCAGTACCCGTGCCGCCATCGATTGTGTCGTTTCCTTCACCGCCAAACAAGCGATCGTTGCTGCTGCCACCATCGATGACATCATCCCCGGCACCGCCTGCGATCCAATCTTCTTCGCCGCCACCGGATAATGTATCGCCACCAGCACCGCCGGCGATCATGTCCTCACCACTGTCCCCCGTTTGGGTAAAACCATCGACCGCAACAGAGCCGTCAACAAATTCCGCATCACCCAGGCTTGCGGTTAATGTCGGTGCGTCGGCATCGCCTGTAACGCTGACATCCAACGTGGCAGTGGTTGTCGATGTAGCCCCGCCGTTGGCTTCTGTTGTTGTGGCCGTGACGGTGACCGTAAAGTCTTCATTAGAGTTTTCAGGCGGCGTAACCGTTAAATCACTAAGTTGGTCTTCGCTAATCTCTGCCGTACCATTTGTTATCGTGATGGCTACGCCGCCAGACATCAATGTGGCCCCATCCGGAATATCGGATAATGAAATTGATAAACTTTCCGAGCCATCTGTATCCAATTGCGTGACATCGATATCTAATGCAATGGCTGCGTCCTCAACACCCGTTGCATCGGTTGCTGAAATATTAGAACCCTCTGCTGTGTCATCAGCATTTTCCACCGTGACATCAAGGGTGCCTGTGTTGGTCGCCGTATCACCGTTGGCCTCTGTTGATGTGGATGTCACCGACAGTGTGAAATCCGTGTCGGAATTTTCCGGCGGTGTAATGGTCAAATCGCTTAATTGACCAGATGTCAGCGTCGCCGAACCACCGGTGACCGTAACTGTTTGCCCACCCGATGTGAGTACCGCACCGTCTGGGATATCCGACAAAGTAATCGATAGGATTTCTGATCCGTCGGTATCTGTTAATGCAGACGATATATCCAATTCAATGGCTGTGTTTTCTTCGCCAGTGACATCATTGACCGACAGCGTGGGTGCATCGGCTACACCGTCAACGGTGATCGAGACGGTTGCTGTGTCCGTGCCGCCTTGACCGTCCGACACAGTATATGAAAAATCAGTATCCCCAGACCAATTGGCATCGGGATCGAACGTATAAGTGCCGTCGCCATTGTCGGTGATGGAGCCGTTGTCCGGCTGATCAAATGATAAAATCGATAATGTTCCGCCATCGACATCACTGTCATTGCTTAATAAATCGGTCGCCGAGAATGTAATCGAAGCATCTTCGGATGTGGACAGCGTATCATCAACGGCCACTGGACCATCATTGCTGCCCGTGACAGTCACCGTTGCCGTTGCGGTATCCGTGCCGCCTTGGCCGTCATCGACCGTATAGGTAATCGTCACGTCCTGCGTTGCGCCGGGGGCTAGACTGTCAAAATCCGTGCCCGGATCAAAAGCCACCGTGCCGTCACTGTTGATCGAGACTGTGCCAGCATCAGCCGGAACCGTCACGTCCGTGACGCTGAGCGTGCCGCCGTCCGTATCCGTATCATTGGCCAGCACGTCAATATTAATCGACGCGTTTTCTGATGTGCTTGCTGTATCATCGACCGCCACCGGACCATCGTTGCTGCCCGTGACAGTCACCGTTGCCGTTGCGGTATCCGTGCCGCCTTGGCCGTCATCGACCGTATAGGTAATCGTCACGTCCTGCGTTGCGCCGGGGGCTAGACTGTCAAAATCCGTGCCCGGAT